>Ga0193958_1000072_pt1 | contig 47826 bp, 32 predicted proteins | sample FB_1_MG_FD_140320 | JGI IMG/M metagenome (GOLD analysis project Ga0193958, IMG submission 140320) | Microbial mat bacterial communities from the Broadkill River, Lewes, Delaware, United States - FB_1_MG | ecosystem: Environmental > Aquatic > Freshwater > River > Microbial mats | place: USA... | reverse complement strand
TCCTATATCATCTATTTTACCTTATAAACAAATAAGATTTTATGTGAATATTATAGATTTATTTGATCAACTTTAAAAACTTCGGTTTTGATATTCCGAAGTTTTTTCATACTTGAATTAAAAGCTATCCCATTCATCATCATTGTTTACTGTTGTTATGGGTTTAATTGTCTTTGAATTTGTTTCTGTAACTTTACTTTGTTTTGTTACATTATTTGATTTGATATTTATATTTGTAGTAGGAGAAGGTGTTTGCATTTTTCCCATATTTTTAGCTTGTACATCGTTTTTACCTAAAAATTCTTTTTCATTTGCATTTGAAACAACAAGTTTTGCGATTGTATCAGTTTGGGCTGATACATCTTGTGTTTGCGATGCAATCATTGCATTTTCTTGTGTTTGCTGATCCAAGTGATTAACTGCATCATTAATTTGTTCTATTCCTGATAATTGCTCTTTGCTTGCACTCTCAACGTCTGAAATAAGTTCAATTGTTTTTGAAATATTTTCATTTAGACCATGGTACCCTTCTATCATTTGATCTGCAATTTGTTTACCTTCGTTTGCTTTTTCTGTTGCATTTGATACAAGTGCTTTAATTTCATTAGCAGCTTCTGCTGATCGTGATGCTAAATTTCTAACTTCTTGTGCAACTACTGCGAATCCTTTTCCTGCTTCACCTGCAGTTGCAGCTTCAACTGCAGCATTTAAACTTAAAATATTTGTTTGAAACGCAATTTGATCAATTACTGAAATTGAGTCATTAATGGCATTTACTTTTTCATCAATATCATTCATTGCAATGGTTGTTTCTTCTGCTAGTTTTTCACCTTTATATGCTGATGTATTTAGTGATTTTGCAAATCCTGCCATTTTAACCACATTATCAGTATTTGATGAGATATTAGATGTTATCTCTTCAAGAGCAGCAGCAGTTTCTTCTAAAGCTGCAGCAGCAGCATTTGAGTTTTTATTAAGTGTTTCTACATTATTTAATAATATGCTAGAACTTTCTCCTAATGTTAATCCATTTGCCTTATTTTCTACTAGCATCCCATTTATTATCTCTGCTAAAGAATTTAAACCTATTGAAACCTCACCTAGATTTCCCTCAACTCTATGTGTAAAGTCTAGTTTTTGATATGAGTTTAAAGCATTTTGTATTTTATTTAAATTACCACAAACTTTTTGTGCTACTACTTCTAAAAGTTCATTGAAACCAATTTTTAATTCTTCTAATCCTTGATTTCGTGTAGATTCTGTAATTGTTTGTTTCATTAATCCAGTTTTCGCTATTTCTACTGCCTTCTTTACAGCTTCAATTACTTTTTGGTCTTCTTTAACACCATCTTCTAATGACTGTAAATAACTATTAAAACTAGAACTTACCTGGGCAACTTCATCCTTACTGCTAATTTCAATTCTTGTACTTATATCTTTTGTTTTAATTAAATTTTGAATCGCTTGATTTAATCCAGATAACGACGAAGTGATGTTTTTTGTAATAAATAAAGCAATGCAAATACCAAATAGTATTGCGATTATGGTACCTATTTCAGTAAATAAAATAGTAAAATTTGCCTGGTCTTCTTGGTCTTTAGTTCTAGTTATAATCATCTCTTCTTCTGCATGAATTATAATATTTAATTTTTCTCGTATAGTATCCATGTATTTTTTACCAATACCTTTTGACATGTCTTGTATTAAATCATCAAGAGTTAATTTGTACTTATTCATATCTCTTCTTGCATTGATCTCTATATTAGCAACTTTATTTTGCCAATCATTTACGGCATTTTCTACTGCTTGGATACTTGTAGATATACCAGATGTAGAGTTTTTTAATTGATTAAGATATTTAACTAAATCTTTTTTACCATTTATATATGGTTCTAAAGAAGACTCTTGACCACTTAATAGAAACCCTCTTTGTCCTGTTTCCATATTTACTAATGCTAATGTAGTTTTAGTAAGAAGATGTTGAGATTGTAAATTACTAGATGGAATTAACTTATTTAGTTTTGCTAGTTTTGTTCTAATTCCATCAAAAAGTTCTTTTCCCAGAGTTCTTGAAGAAATTTGCTTAAATCTAGAGATACTAGCAGTTCCTTTAGCAATTTCCTCTCTTTTAGCAATTTCTGGTTTTGCCCATTTATTGATCCATTCTTTTTTTAATTGTTCAACTTCTTTCCATCTTGCTACTTGTGTTTGATTGTCGTTTGTTAATTGGGGAGCTTCTTGTATTAATTTATCAAACGTTTTATTTCCTGAAAAATATGGATCTAAGTAATTCTTATCTCCCGTAACCATAAAACCTCTAAGACCTGTTTCCATATCTACCATTGAAGCAGATATCCTATTTCCTACTGCAATAACTTTATGCGTGTGTTCTACCCAACCAGTACTTTTTATTAGTCCGTGAATACCATTATATGTTACTACCGATACTATAAGCATTAAAAATAGTACAATACCATATCCAAAGCTTAATTTTTTTCCAAATGTTAAATTGTTAAACATTCATTTCCTTTTAACTTAATAATTTTTTTTTATATTATATACTTAAGTTAATTACATTACAATAAAAGTCTCTAAATCGTCTTAAATTTATTTTAAAAGGTATAATTTGTAGATACAAATCAAAAATCTGCTATAATTTCTAATAAAAAATTTAAAAAGAATCATATGAAAACAATAAATACAAAAATAATTACTATAGGACTATTTTTAGGCATATTATTTAGTTTAATAATTTACAAAAATTTCGAACATAATATCGAAGAGATCATTGAAGCACAAGAGTTTAGATCAAATAAATTAATAGAAAATAATATAGATATCATATTTGATAAAATTAACACTGTTGTAAAAAATACATTAGAAATATCAATTGATGAGAAATTCATTACGTCAATACAAAAGCATAATATTCAAAAAATTAACACTTTCTCTTTAAATTTACAAAAAAAAATTGAATCAAATTATGATGTTAGTTCTATATTTTTTGTTGATGCAAATAAAAAAATATTATATCCTCAATCTAAAACAACAAAAAACTTAGTTTTATCAGAAGAATCAGTTTTTAACATAAATGAAAAAAAACAGTTAAATGCATGTTTTGTGATCAATGATAATGAGTCATTCTATAAAATTGTGTATCCAGTATTTTCTAAAAATATGTATATGGGTTATTTTGATATAAGACTAAAAAATAAACAGATATTAAGAACCATTAAAAACCATATCAATGCAGAAATCGCTTTGTTTGTAAATGAAAATAGCGTGACGAATAGCAAAGTATTAAGAGAAAAGAAATTCTTTGAAGATTATGTTGTAATGGACAGTACAAATAGCCAATTTATTGAATTAATGTTAAAGGATAAAGATTTTAGTATAGAGGATAATGAAGAGATATTTACTGTAAATGGTCAGTCTATTGAGATTGATTCAATCCCTTTAGAATTTAAAAATGGTGAGAAGATTTTAGTTTTATTTCATAATGTTACTGAAACTTATGAAAGTATTGATGATACGAGAAATGATTTTATTTTGTATTTTATGATTTTATTATTTATTTTTCTTGTTGTTTCTTATTATATTTATTACAATTCAAATAAAACAATTAATGAACAATACAATCAATTAGTATTAAAAAAAGAAGAATCAGAAAAACTACTTAAAGTAAAATCAGAATTTTTAGCGAATATGTCTCATGAGATTAGAACACCTTTAAATGCTATAAATGGATTTATTGATTTAATTGAAGAGGAAACAAAAGATTCAAAGATATTAAAATATATTAATACGATACAGAATTCTAGTAAAAGTTTATTGCATATTATTGAAGATATATTAGATTTATCAAAAATTGAAAGTGGTAAAATGGCTATTAGTAAAATTGATTTTGATACGCGATCTGAATTTGAAACTATTGCATATCTTTTTAATACAAAAGCATCAAGTAAAAATATATTATTGACTTTAAATATTGATAAAGATTTACCTCAATATATAAAAAGTGATTCACTACGAATAAAACAAGTAGTTTCAAATTTAATAGATAATGCTATAAAATTTACAGATAAAGGTAAAAAGATAATTGTTGATATCTCTTATTTTGAAGGTTTTTTAAATATAAGTGTTGAAGATAATGGAATAGGAATAGAGAAAAATAGACAAAACAAAATATTCAAACCTTTCACACAAGCTGATAATTCAACGACTAGAAAATATGGTGGAACAGGGCTTGGTTTAACAATTAGTAGCCAATTAATAGAGCTTTTGGGTGGACAATTAAAATTAAAAAGTGAGTTAGGCACTGGGAGTAAATTTTATTTTTCAATCCCTGTTGAAATCGGTAAAATGAATAAATCTAACAAGATAGAAGAGAGATCTTTTGAGTGTAAAGATAAAAAAATTTTATTGGTCGAGGATAATAAATCAAATCAATTATTTATGAAAGTACTTTTAAAGAAATTAGAATTAAACTACGATATTGCAAATGATGGACTCGAGGCAATCAGCTATTTTAATGACAATAAATATGATCTTATTTTAATGGATGAAAACATGCCTAATATGTCAGGGATAGAAGCTACAAAAAAGATAATCGAAATAGAGCATGAAAGTAGCCTTATTCATACTCCAATCATTGCATTAACTGCAAATGCTTTAGAAGGAGATAGAGAAAAATTTTTAGAAGCAGGTATGGATGAATATCTTTCGAAACCTATTAATAAAGATAAACTGAATAAAATTTTATCAGTTTATTTTAATAAATAAAATGGTCAAAAACTAATATTTTTTGCATCAAAAGATTTAGACATACTATAGTTTAATGTAATCTTTACTTGTGTCCCTTTATACGAAGTTTCTTCGTATGAAAATCTTTTATTATCTACTTTAACTTTCCCATGTAAGTTAGTTACAACATTATTGTATACATTTGTAAGTCCCAAACCTATGCCTTGTTTTTTATGTTTTGTTGTAAAGTAAGGTTCAAAAACTTTATGTAAATTTTTTTGCTCAATTCCTCCACCGTTGTCTTTGATACTTATAGTTATAAGATCATCTTTTATATAAAGGTCAATAAAGATTAGTTTTTCCCCTTTTATATTATCTAAAACTTCAATAGAATTAATCAATATATTTAATAGTGACTGTTGTAGGCTATTTGGCAAAGTAATAATCTCTATATCTTCGTTAAGGTCTTGAATAATTGAAATATTATTTTGTTCAAAAAGATATGATTTACTGTTTACAGTATTTCTAATAAATTCTGCAAGGTTACATTTTGTTTTTATATCTTCAAAAATATTACTTTTAAATCCATCGATAGTATGAGATAATTGATCTGTAATATCTGTAATTCTTTCAAGATTTTCACTTAATTCTTCATCTGTTAAAATATTCATCTCTTTTTTCAAAGACATACCAGATGAACAAGTGGAGATAATAGAAAGTGGTTGTCTCCATTGATGTGCAATATTACTAAGCATATCACCAAGGGCTACCATTTTACTTTGTTCTGCTATCTCTCGATGTTGCCTTTGAATAGTTTCTTTTAATCGAATCTCTTCTTGTAAGGATTTATAAAGATTATTATTTACAGCCTCAAGCTCTTTTGTTTTTAAAATCACTTCCTTATAGAGTTTTATTTTATTTATAAACTGTTGATCTTCAATAGGTTTTGTTAAATAATCAATAGCTCCAATTTCAAAACCTTTTTGTTGGAACTCCTCTTTCTTAAATGCGGCTGTTAAAAATATCACTGGAATATTTCCAGTTTTTGGATTGCTTTTGAGATACTTTGCAGTTTCAAATCCATCCATGCCTGGCATTTGTATATCAAGAATAATTAAATTTATATCAAGAGTATACGTAATTTTTAGTGCTTCTTCTCCACTTTCGGCGAGTACTACATCTATATCATCACAATATTCTTCTATTAAATACTGTAATGATATCCTATTTGCTAATACATCATCTACGGCTAGTACAGTTAATTTTTTCATATATTCCTCTTGTATATTTTATTTTTTTCATCTAAGGTTTTAAATTTATCATTACTATTAAGGGATTCACTTTCACCTAATACTAAAAAGCCATAGTTATCGAGTGATTCATCAAACAGATTAAATACTTTTGTTTTTAAATCTGTATCAAAATAGATTAAGACATTTCTACAGAAAATTAATTGAAAGTCATTTATTTTCCCATCTAATACTAGATTGTGTTTAAAAAATAAGATATTTTCTTTAATCTCTTCATTAATTTCTACAAAGTTTTTATGATCTGTAAAGTATCTACTAAAACTCTCACTTCCACCAGCCTTGTAGTAATTTTTTAAAAACTGTTCATAGCTATCTTTTGCAAAAACACCATTTTTTGCATTTTCTAAAATGATTTCATTTAAATCAGTTGCATAAATGAGGCTTTTGTTAAGTAATCCTAACTCTTTTAAAATAATTGCAATAGAGTAGGGCTCCTCACCACTACTACACCCAGCGCACCAGATTTTAATATCTAAAAAACTATCAAGTTTTGGAAGCAGTTCTTCTCTTAAAAGTTTAAAAACTACCGGATTACGATAGAAAGTAGTTATATTTACAGAAATATTTAAAAAAAGATCTCTAAATATACTAGTGTTTTCCAAAACGTTTTGTTCAAAATCTAAGAAATTTTTAGATTGTAGAGTATGATAAAAAAGATGAATTCTTCTTTTTATATGTTTTAAGTTATATCCTCTATAATCATATCCATATTTATCATATATCTTTTTTAAAAAGAGGTTGAGTTCTGTTTGTGTAAAAAGTTCATGATTAATATGTAATGACAAAAATTCATTTATCTTATCAAGAGTAAAAATATGATCTATTTTTTTAGTTTCAATTGCATTTATAAGCATAGGTGTTGCTACACATTCATTTGGTTCTTCTATAATAATTGTAGAACCGTTATCTTGTAAAGTTGCTAAAGAGTCACTACCATCATTTCCATAACCACAAACTAAAATAGCTAGGAAAGAACTTTTAAATTCATTTGATAGTGATTCAAATGTTGTACTAATAGATGGTCTAGAAAAATTTCGTTTTTCATAATCGGTAAGAAAGATAAATCCATTGATAACAATCAGGTGTTTTCCAGGAGGAATGGTGTAAATTGTAGCTGGTTGTATTTTCATATCAGATTTTGATTCTATAACCGTGTAATTTGTGGTATAGGTTTGTAGTACTTTACTAAGTGTACTTGGTTTATCTGCTTTTTGATGCATTATGATAAATATACTTAAATCTGATTTTGGTAATGATTCTATAATGTTACAAAATTTTGACAAACTACCTGCACTTCCACCTAATGCAAGAACTTGTAAATCTAACGGTTTATTTTTTGTCGTTTGATAATGATTAAGGTATATTACATCAAATCCAAGGGTCATAAGATAACTTTTTAGAACGGATTCATTTGTAATTAGTTTAATAGGAGTATTATTATCTTGTATTGCAATTAGAACTTCTTTTGGAAGGTGTTGAATATTTAAAAAACTTATTTCAATAGAAAGGTCTGATTCTAAAGAAGTTATGAAGGTTTTTAAATCTTCTTTTGTTTCTAATGCTTGAATAACTATTTTTCTATGAGTTTGATTATCTTGTATTACAATATTCATTTATGTTTTTTTAAACTCCACTGTTCGATTAATCCACCTAGAACATTTAGATTGATTGGTTTAGACATATAATCATCCGCACCCAATCGAATACATTTTTCCCTATCTTCTTTCATAGCTTTTGCTGTTACTGCAATAATAGGTATATGTTTGATAGTTTCAGTTTTTCGTATCTCTTGAATCGCTTCATATCCATCCATAATAGGCATCATAATATCCATTAGTATTAAATCTATTTGAGAATTCTTTTCTAAAAATTCTAAGGCTTCTTTTCCATTAAAAGCGGTATATGTTTTTGCATTAAACTCTTGAAGTGCAGCTTCAAGAACAAAGATATTTTTTATGTCATCATCAACAACTAAGATATGACTATCTTCTAAATCAACTTTTTGAAATGCTTCATTTTGTGTAATTTCATTTTGTGTATTATCTCGATGTAAAAACAGATTAATTTCATTTAATATTCTCTCATTTGAATGTGCTGTTTTGATAATAATACTATTGCTATATGCTTGAAGTTTTATTTTATCTTCATTTGACAAGTCTCTTCCTGTATAAATAATAATAGGAAGTTGAGGATGAGAATTTTTGATGTATTCACATACCTCATAACCACTCCCATCAATCAGTCCTAAGTCAACTACTACAGTATCATAAATCTCTTTTTTTACTTCGTTTATAGCTTCTGAGGCTGTTCTTACACCTTTAATATTTACATCAACACCAACAAGTTCAATAAGGGCTTCTCTATGTACTTTATCATCCTCTACAATTAAAAGATCTTTTATCTTCTTTTGTTTAAAGCTATCTATATGCGTTAGAACATCATTTATATCTCCATCATAAACAGGTTTCTGTAAGTACCCAATAGCTCCTAGTTCAAGAGTTTGAGAGTTTTTATCTTTTGAAGAGATTACATGTACTGGTATATGCCTTGAGTGATTATTAGATTTTAACTCTTTAAGTACATCTATTCCATCCATATCAGGCAATGTAAGATCAAGCATTATACCTTTTATATTATATTTTTTTACAAGTTCTAAACCACTTGTCGCATCGTAAGCCACTAAACCAAATGAGTTATTTTTTTTTACCTCTTCATATACGATATCTGCAAATGTTTGATCATCATCTATTACTAAAAAAGCTTCATCATCTTTTCCTAACTTATCCCTATCATCGTTAGGAACAATATCAGATACAACAGATTGCTTTTTTATTGTAGGTAACTTAGTCGGTATATTTTCATCTATCTTTAATGTAGTTGTAGATATTGGATCTAAAAGAGGTAGGTCAATACTAAATATACTTCCTTTTTGATCCTCTGAAGTTACAGTTATCTCTCCTCCTAGTAGTTTTGCTAATTCTCTTGAAATTGATAGCCCAAGACCAGTTCCACCATACTCTCTACTTGTACTACCATCAGCTTGTGTAAATGCTTTAAAAATAAGTTCTTGTTTATCTTTTGGAATACCAATCCCTGTGTCAATTACTGATAATTCTATCTCTCTATTTTCTTTTTTAGAAGGAGCAATCTTAAGTGTGATACTTCCTTTTTGCGTAAATTTAAAGGCATTTGAGACTAGGTTTCTAACAATTTGAGAAATTCTATCTTTATCACTGTGTATAACATTGTGATATTCATCAATGATTAAAAAATCTAATCCTTTATCAGAAGCTGTAAAGTCGAAGATATCTTTCATTTGAATTAAAAAATTATCACTTCTAAAACTATCAACAATAACTTCCATTTTTCCTGATTCAACTTTTGATAAATCTAGAATATCATTGATGAGACGTAATAGTTCATTACCTGAATCAAAGATAGTTTTTGCTTTTTTTACATCATCTATTGTTAATGTTTCTTTGCTATTCTTGTGTAATAATGAAGATAATAAAATGATTGAATTTAATGGTGTTCTTAATTCATGTGACATATTTGCTAAAAACTCTGATTTATATCGTCCTGATTGTTCTAATTCATCTGCTTTTGCTTGAATTTCTTGTTTTGTATCTTCAAGCTGAATATTTTGTAATTTTAGGTTTTGCTCAGAAATTTTTAGTTGTTGCTGTTGCTCTTCCATATTAGCATTAGCTTCTTCAAGTTGTTGCTGTTGCTCTTCCATATTAGCATTAGCTTCTTCTAGGTCTTGTTGCTGTTGTTGCATATATTTATTGGCATCTTCAAGTTGTTCTTGTTTAATAGTTAATTCATCATTTGCTTTTTTTGTAGTATCTAATAATTCTTGAACAGTTTTATTTTGTATAGCACTTGAAAGTGAGATACAAATTGTTTTGTCAATAGAATTTAGAAACTCTATGATCTGTTCAGATAATGATTCAAAAGAACCAATTTCTATTACCCCATACAAAGTATCATTATAAACAAGAGGAAATGTATATGTATTAAATGATGATTGTGTTAGGGTTCCTGTTGTAATTGTTAATTGATCTTTTTGAATATTTTTTAATAAAATTGGTGAACGTTGAAGAGCAACTTGACCAATGAGTCCTTCTCCTAATTCAAATTTTGTAGACAGTTCATCTCTTACAACATGTGCAAAACTTGAATACTGTAAAAGTTCATTGTGATCTTGATCATATACATAAAATACACCTACACCTGCATTTATATAGTTCCCTATAAAATTAATTGATTCGTTTGTAACTTCTCTTAGTGTACTTCTATTTATTAAAATTTGGTTAAGTTCATTTACACCATTTTTAATCCAATTTTGAGTGTCTCGTTCTTTTATATTGAGTTTAGTTTTTTCTATACCATTATTTACAGCACTACTCATAATACCAATTTCATCTTTTGTAGAATCATCCAACAATTGAATCTCTTTTGACTCACCATTTACATAATCAAAAAAGTTTAATAGTCCATATTGAAATTTATTTAAAGAAGTGATTATATATTTTTGAATAATAAAATAAAACAACACCATAATAATAAAAAATGTAATAACTGAAATAAGTGTCAAAGTCTCTTTTAACTCATTTGGTTTTGCAAGAATTTCATCTAAATCTATTTCAGATAATATTGCCCAGTTAAGTTCATCATCAATATTAAATAAAGTATATGAAGTAAGTACTTTGTTGTTATTGTAGTCTAATCCAATTTGAGTGTCAGTTTTGTTTTTAAATGCCTCATTTACAGCTGTTGTATTTACATTACCAGATTCTGGGTTATTAAAAGATTTTGCTAGTGAGTGAGTTTGTGGTGAAAGAAAGCTGTCACTTCTCATCAAGTAGTCATCTCCTACGGCATAGTCCTCTTGTGTTATTCCATATCCACTTCTCATAGCCATAATATTTGTTAAGTTTTCATTCTTTAATCTATACACTAAAATAGATTTTAGTTCACCATTTTTAAATACAGGAGCTCCAATAAACATTGATGGTTCTCCACCTCTTGGCTCATAAGCACTCATATCAATAAATACAGTACGTTGGTATTTTTTTACTTTTCTCCATAATTGAGCTAAATTACTTTTTCTATAATCTCCGCTAGAAAGATTTGTTCCAAAATCAGGATATTTTCTAAAAGAGTACATTACATGTCCATATTTTGCGGAAATCACATACACATCTTCAAAAGGATATGTTTGTGTGTATTTTTTATAAAATGCATCCCATTTAGGTAAGAGTTTTTGGATATTTGGATTATTTATAGGAAATTTTCCATACTCTTCAACCCCAACATTAGAATGTATATTATTAAATTCTTTTGACAGATCTTGCACATATGCAGTCCCTGCAAGTAATGAGATTTGTTTTTTGTAGAGTTTAAATATATCTTTTAGTTGGTTTATTTTTGAGTCTCTTGCTGCTGTGAGCGTTTTGTATTTTTCTTCAATAAGTGTTTCTTTAACATAATTAATAGATACAGTAGTTAATGTCACAGATAAAACCATCATTGAGATGATAGTTAATAATATTAGTTTAGATCGTATTGAGATATCTTTAATAGAAAAAAAATTATTGTTAGATTTATTAACTGTATGAGTCTTCATGGAGTAATATCCTTATATATTCTTAAATATTTTAATTGATTATAATATTTTAAGTTGCCATTATATAGTGTTTTTATATAAATATGGGTTTAGATAACTTTATTCTTGAACCAATTCTAATAAGAAAAGAAAAATGTGTATAAATGGCATTATTATTAAGTTTTTAAGTAGTGAAATTTATTTAATAATTATTAGAAATAAAAAAGGGCATACTATATTATAGTATACCCTGTAAATTTAGAAATAGCTATTGATTAATAATCGTAAGCTACTTTGTATTTAGGATCATCTTCTTCATATGTACAAAATTGACCGGCATTTGTCATAATAGATTTACATTCACTACTTAAATGCCGAATTTTAATAGTTTTATTTGCTTCTAGATATTTTTTTGTAATTGCATCTATAGCTTCAACTCCACTAATATCCATAACTCTTGCATTTTTGAAATCTAAAACTATATTATCTGGATCATTTTGAATATCAAATTGTTCATTAAATGAGGTTACGCTTCCAAAAAATAAGGGTCCATCAAAATCATATATTTTTGTACCATCATCTTCTATATGTGTTTTAGCAGTTACCCGTGCATGTTTCCAAGCAAATACAAGAGCAGAGATAATTACACCAGATATAACAGCAATAGCAAGGTCTGCCACGATTGTAATACCTGTAACAGTTACAAGAACAAAGGCATCACTTTTTGGCATCTTACTGATTCTTGCAAAACTACTCCACTCAAAAGTCCCAATAGAAACCATGAACATAATACCAACTAAAATCGCAACAGGAATAATATTTAAAATATCAGTTAAAGTTGCAACTAAAAGAATAAGTCCTAATGACGCAACTATTCCAGATAGCCTTCCCCATCCTCCAGAAGTATAGTTAATGATTGATTGGCCAATCATTGCACATCCTGGCATTGCACCAAAAAATCCACATGTTACATTACCAACACCTTGCGCGATACACTCTTGATTTGCACTACCTCTTTTTCCACTTATTTCATCTAATACAGAAAGTGTTAAAAGTGATTCAATTACACCAACAAGTGAGATAATTACAGCATAAGGAGCAACTAGAATAATAGCATCAAGATTAAATAATACTTCAGACATTTGAAAAGTAGGTAGCATTCCTGCAAACTCCGATAGATTAGCTAAATCACCAACTAGTTTTGTGTCTGCACCTGTAAAATATACAGCTAAGGTAAATACAATAATAGCTACTAGTCCACCTGGAATTGCACTTGTGATTTTTGGTAAAAAGTACATTGTTGCCATAGTCCCTAGAATAATAGCATACATTAATATACCTGCATCATCTAAAAATTTAAATTGACTAGAAGCAATAACTACAGCTAGACCATTTACAAAACCATGAAGTGCTGGCTGAGGAACAAGACGGATAAATTTACCCATTTTAAAAGTACCAATAGCAATTTGAATTAACCCAGCAAATACAGCTGTTAGAGTAATATATTGGACAATACCAAAAGATAATGCATCTCCAGTAACCCCTTGTGATTCTAATAATGTTTTAGCAGTGATACTCACACCTACTAATACAATAGCAACAGCACCCGTAGCACCAGAGATCATACCTGGTTTTCCACCCATGATAGCAGTGATAAGTCCTAAGATAAATGCGGCATAAAGTCCTACAATTGGACTAACTTGAGCGATAAAAGAGAATGCAATAGCTTCAGGTACTAATGCAACAGCAACTACAAGTCCTGATAAAATATCATTTTTTGCACTTGATCCTATAAGATGGTCTTTGAAATTTAACAATTTGTTTCCTAGTTATAAAATATTCGCGATTTTATCCTAAACTTGATTAAAAGCTATAAAACTAGTATTATTGTTCTTTCTTAAGTTCATTTAGAGATTTTAAATAATGATACTCTTCAAGATTAGACCATGTTCTTGCTTTATCTATGAATTCTTTTTGGCTAGTATAAATCTCTTTGAAAAGTTTATTTTCTTTTGAGTATTGTTCAAAGATGAGTTTTTTAGAGTTTTGGATATCAAGTAATACCTTTTTAGGTAATGACCTTATTTGGATATTTGGAAAATCTTTTTGAATTTTATCCCATGCTTTTAATGATTCATAAAAATTTTCATAGTATAAATCATAAGATGCTGCTTTTATCGCAGTAGTTAGTATTACTTGATATTGATGAGGTAATTGTTCATAGGCTTCTTTATTGACTAAAAATTGTGTTTGAGATGCTGGTTTATTCCAACTAGTGTAGTAATATGGTGCAACTTTATGGTAGCCTATTTTGATATCCATGCTAGGTGAAGTACCATTGATCATATCAAGTTCTCCATTTAAAAAAGCATCATTGATTTTGCTTGTGGGATAATTTTTGATGTTAACTTTATACATGGATAATATTTCTGTTGTTATCCCTGTCGTATTTACATTTAATCCGTTAAAATCAGATATATTAGTAATCTCTTTTTTAAACCAACCACCCATTTGGCTCCCTAAGTCACCACCAGGAAAGGCTAAAAGATTAAATTTTCCATAAACATTTGCCATATATTTTTGGCCACCACCATAATAAAACCAACTATATTGTTCCTTCATTGTCATACCCAATGGAATCCCTGTAAACCAAATGGTATTTATATCTTCATCTTTCCATTGTATAGAATCTGTGTGTGCAATGCTATAGTTATTTTTTTGAACCATATCTATAATATCTGATGATGGTTGAAGCTTTTCTAATCCATCAATTTTGATCACAAATTTTCCATTACTCATATCTTTTACCATTCTTGAAATTTTAAAAGAGGGTGAAGATAACGGAGTAAGAGTACTTTTCCAGTTTAGCGCAAGTTTCCACTCTATATCTATTTTCGCAAAAAGTTCAGTTGAAAGTAGTATAGCTGACAATAGATATATAGAGATTTTACTCATAAGATGGAATCCTTTATTGGTACATTATAGTTTATATTAAAACTATTGTACTTTATAATTCATTTTGTCTCGTTTAAATTTTAGATAAGGAGTTTCAATAACATGATTAGTTTTATATTGTGTAAAATCCTCTTTAGCAGTTATTGTTTCTACTATTTTTTCCATAGATATTAAGTTTTCCGTATTTAGTTCTTCTATTAAATGTGTATGGTGTTCTAGTAAACTATCGAATGCAAAATTATAATCAAAACCTAATGAACCTTTTCCATTGAGTAGCTTTTTAATAAATATCCAATTTGAAAATATAGTATTCCAAGCTCTTTTTTGATCTGATGTAATACATAAAGATGTAACAATTGATCGCCATTTATATAATCCAAAATAAGCTTGATGATTTGTCCATAACTCACTTACCCACCAATCTTCAAATGCTGGTAAACCTTTAAAAGGTGGTAAGTTCTTTTCTTCTATATTTTCTTCTATATTAGAAACTAAAACAGATAAATGAAGTACTAAAATAGGGATATGTAAATTTAACATACCTAACTTATCAATATTTTGAGAATCTATATTTTTTAATAATTCTGCCCAATCTTTTTTAATCTCTTTTAGTTCATCATATAATTCAGAATGAATTCTTAAATTTAAATTTATGGTAGCCTCTGCAATTGCAAATATCTCTTCATCTTCTATATCTACATCGTAAGGTAGTTCGTCAACAATCATCATAGCTTCAAGTTTTTGATCATTAGTCATTACTAAATCTCGTTTAAGTCGAACTTTTTGATATTTGTAATAATTACGTCTTACTATTGCATCTTTTAGCAAGGCTTCTTTTTCTACTTCCATTAAGCCACGTTGTTGTAGCTCTTTGAGTATGATTTCATTTTTTTCGAGTGCTTCTTGAGATTTTTCTAAACCCATTTCCGTAGAAGCTGCTGCCATCGGTGATAATTTATTTACACCCTCTTCATGGTCTTTTAATTGATGTTTTAAGATTTTTATTCTATGTTGATTTTGCTTGATTAAATCTTGTATGGCTATAATTGCATTCATAATAAAACTCTCTTTATAATTATCTTAGTATTATTTTAGTCTTATTTTAATAATATCATTATTAAACGTTATTTTTTATTATTATATAAAGATTTATATTTTACAGAAAGGAAAAACTTGGAAATTTTAAAAAATGAATTAATAAGCTTTATAGTTATAATTATAGTAGTTATAATGTTGGCATTTTTAACAAAAATTATGGAAGATAAATATAAAGATAAATAAATTATTTATCTGAATTAATTTTAATATTTAAGAAAAATAAAATTTTTTTAAGAAAAACAGTCTAAAAAAACTCTTTTTTAAGTAGAAGGGGTGTAAAATAAATAAAATTTTTAATCAAATTATTATAAAGGTAGACTAAATGTTTGGTATGGCGTCGCAAAATGACTTAGAAGTAATGGATAAATTCTTTAATGAATTTATGGAATTTGTAACAAATAAAAAAAACAAATTTAATTTTGATGGACAATCATCAAATTCTAATGTTAATAAAATGTTAGAAAAATGGTCTAATCAGGCAGAAGAATTAGACAAAAGAATGAAAGATGACATGCGAGTTATGGGAGAAATTGTTCTTACTACAGATAAGATAGAACAAGGTATCTTTAAGTGTAGAGTAAATTCTAATACAAATAACCCAATGTTAATGACATTAAAAATAAATATGAATAAAATGCTTGATTCTACTGAAAAAACAATGGATGAATTATCTCGTATATTAACAGCATATTCTAATGATGATTTTAGAGAAAAAATTAAAATTGATCCTAAATTAAAAGAAAACATGCTTGATGTTATGGAAAGTGTAAATCAACTTGGTGGTTCATTATCTAAAGGTGCAAAAGAAAATTTAAGTAATGGTCAGCATTTAGAGTCTAGTTCTGCGACGATGACAGATTCTGTAAATAATTTGGCTGATAAAGCAAATCAACAAGCTGCTTCATTGGAAGAAACAGCTGCAGCTGTTGAAGAGATTACGAGTATTACAAGAAATAATGCTAATAATGCAGTTCAAATGTCACAACTTGGTGGAAAAGTTCAAAGTGCAGTATCTGAGGGTATGGTTCTTGCAAATCAAACATCAACTGCGATGGATAGTATTAATGAACAAGTAACAGCAATTAATGAAGCGATTACTGTTATTGATCAAATTGCATTTCAAACAAATATTCTTTCACTTAATGCAGCTGTTGAAGCTGCAACTGCAGGTGAAGCTGGAAAAGGTTTTGCCGTTGTTGCTCAAGAAGTAAGAAATCTTGCTTCAAGATCAGCAGAAGCAGCTAATGAGATTAAGTCATTAGTAGAAAGTGCTGCAACAAAAGCAAACGAAGGTAAAAAAGTTTCTGATGAGATGATTAAAGGTTATGAAGCTTTAAATACAAATACAAATGAAACAATTAGTTTAATTGAAGATGTAAGTTCAGCTTCAAAAGAGCAAATGACAGGTATTGAGCAAATTAATGATGCAGTAACTATGTTAGACAGAGTAACTCAAGAAAATGCACATGAAGCTAGTTCAGTTGCAGAAATTGCAATTGATGTAAGTAAGTTAGCAAATGATCTTGTATCAGATGCAAGTAGCAAAAAATTTAACTAAAGGAGTAGATGATGGCAAGAGAAACAGTATTAGATGAATATGCTTTTTTAGTAAGTGAGACTGATGCAAAAGGAACTATAAAGTTTGCGAATGAAGATTTTTGTAAAGTAGCAGGATACGAACTAGAAGAATTATTTGGTCAACCACATAGTATGGTAAGACATCCAGATATGCCAAAAGCTGCATTTAAATCTTTATGGGAAACAGTACAAAGAGGTGATATTTGGACTGGATACGTAAAGAATGCGACAAAAGATGGTGGATATTACTGGGTATATGCAACTGTATTTCCATTTGAATCATGTGATGGAAGTAAAGGATACTTATCGTGTCGAAGAAAACCAAGTAAAGAAGAGATAGCAGAACACGAAGCCTTATACAAAGAGTGGAAACGAGTAGAATAGGGTAGCTATTCTTTTTATTTTTAAAACCATCGATTTAAATCGATGGTTTTTTTATGCTAACTATTTATTATAATTTTATTTTGTTCTTTAGCTTTTATCAAGGCTTCTGCAGCACCTTCAATCATCTCTTGAAGATTATTTTCATAAGTAATATTCACACCAACTGAAACAGAAAGATTTAACTCTGTATGTAGGAGTTTAAATTTAGTTTTTTGAACAATCTCTTGTATCTCTTGAAATGTTTGATGGATTTCGGCATAAGGTCTATTTTTGAATAGTATACAGTATTCATCAGCTCCTAGTCGTGCAATTAGTGAGTCTGTATTAATATATTGAAGTAGAATTTTTGAAATTTCTTGAATCGCAGCATCACCTACATCATGACCAAATGAGTCGTTGATAACTTTAAATTTATTGATATCAATTAAAACTACAGCTAATAACTCTTTTCTACTTTTTGCTCTTTGATAGATCTCTTCACCAGCATTAAATAAGTAGTTTCTATTAAATAAACCTGTTAAGTAATCTTTTTTTGCTTTATCTTGTGTATCTTGAAATAGTTCTATAACTTCAAGATTGTTATTAACTCTTCCAAAAAATTCTTCATCAGAAAAATCTTTATATAAAAAGTCATTTGCTCCATACTTTAGAAAGCTAGCAACAATCTCTTTTTCACTTGTTCCTGAAAGTGCAATAATAGCAACTTCATCTTTTTTATAAGATTTTCTAAGCTCCTTAGTAAACTCTAAACCATTCATTTCAGGCATCATATAATCAACCAAAATTAGTTTAATATTTGGACGTTCTTTTATAGTTTGTAGGGCATCTTTTGCAGAATAATTTACTATTGCTTTTAAATTATACTTGATACAAAGACCTTGCATTTTAGCTGCAAAAGTTTTTGAATCATCAACTACTAGTATCTCAATCTCTTCATTAAGTATAAATCTTCTGATAACTGATACTGAATAGTCTATAGCATTACTTCCATCTTTAATAATATAATCGATTAAATTTGTATTTTTAAAAACATCATTATTTTTATCAAGTATAGAACCTGTTAGTAAAATAGATGGAATATTAAATTTTTTTATAAATGTAACAATTTCCCCATTTGGAGCATCTGGAAGGTTGTAGTCTAAAAGGGCAAGAGTAAATTTACCTTTATGTTTTAGTATCAAATCGGCACATTCTTTCATTGAAGTTGCTGTATAGACTGTTATATCTAGCTTACTTTCTATAGAGTGTTTTAAAGTTTTTAATATTGTTTTACTATCGTCAACAATTAATATATTCATAAAATTCCTTTTTTGTAATTAATTATTTTATCATATATTAGCTAATAGGTAATGTTATGATAAATTCCGCACCAGTGTAATTTTTATGTTCATAATGAAAATTTCTATTTACAACTTTTAAAGAACCTTTCATTCCATCAACAACTAGGTTATAGGTCATATGTAGACCTAATCCAGTTCCTTGGAATTTGTGTTTAGTGGTGAAGTAGGGTTCAAATATTTTAGAAATAATTTCTTTTGAGATACCACCAGCATTATCTTTTATACTTATAATAACTTTGTTATTTTTTGTTGTACTCTGTATAAATATAATTTTATTTTTTTTATCCATTAGCGCATCTTTTGCATTATTAAATATATTCATATAACATTGTATGAGCTCATTTTCAAAACCATTTATTTTAATAGTATCATCTATATTTAAAACTATCTCAATATTGTTACTTTTTACTGTACCACTAACAAGTGATAAAAACTTTTTAATATTGTCACTTAAGTTAAAGTTTTTTTGAATACTGTCATTTTTAATGAAGTTTTTGAAGTCATCAATAGTTTGAGAAAGATATTGTACATTTTCATTTATCGCTTCACAGGTTTTATAGAACTCATCGTCTTTTAAAAGTCCAAATTCTTTTTGTAATTGCATACCTGTTGCTGCAGTTGATATTACCGATAATGGTTGTCTCCATTGATGTGCAATATTTCCTATCATCTCGCCCATGGAAGCTAATTTTGATTGTTCTGATAGATTTGCCTCTTTCTTTTTCTCTTCTGTAATGTCCTTTTGAATACCAACAAAATGAGTAATATTATGGTCTTTGTCATACACAGGGGAGATGCTCATTAAATTATAAAATAGTGTTCCATTTTTCTTATAATTTCTAAGTTCAACAAGTGCTTTTTCTCTCTTTTTTAAAGCATTTTGAATTGTTACTACTGCTTTTTGTTCTGTATCATTATTTTGTAAAAATTTACAGTTTTTTCCAATAGCTTCCTCTTTTGTATAACCTGTAATATTTTCAAATGATTTATTAACATAGATTAGTTCATTTGATGAATTTGCTTTTGTAATAGTAATACCATAACTTATATTCTCAACAACCTGTTTAAATAATTGTAAATCTTCAGTTTTTTTATCAAGTTCTTTTTGAAGTTCTTTTCTTTTTTCTATATCTGCTTCAACTTTTTTATTTTCTTTTTCTATTGTAACAGCTGCTAAATGTGCATATGAAGAGATTAATTTTAATTGAAATTCTGTTGGTCGACTTGGTCGATTACTGTACATAGCGAAGGTACCAAGAACTTCATTTTTACTTGAAAAAATAGGTTCTGACCAACAAGAGTGTAGATTTGCTTGTTGTGTTAATTCTAAATAGGGTGCCCAGTTTGGATGCGTATTAATATTCTCTACAATTATTCTTTCTTTTCTAAAAGCAGCAGATCCACAAGAACCGATTTTATCTCCAATCTTAAACCTTTTATTTGCAGCATTATAAAAAGTAGGCAAACTAGGAGCCACTCCTGTTTTGAGATAATCTTTGTCTAATAATAAAATAGAACATTTTAAATTTTTATTTCTTTTTTCTGATACATTAACAATTTTGTTGAGTACTTTATATGTATCTGTCTCATAATTAAGATACTCTAAGAGTTCGTTGTTATCCTCATATATTAATTGGTATTGTTTTATCTCCGTAATATCTCTTACTATTGAGAGTACTCCAATTAAAATACCATCAGTATCATATATTGATTGTTTTGTAGTTTTAAAATATACCGTATCATTTTCTAAAATAAATTCATCATCAAAATCAATTGGATCATAACCGTTTAAAGTATCTTGATCATCTTTAAAACATTTATCAGCATTTTCCTTAGGAAGAAAAGCATAATCATCTTTTCCGATTACTTCTTCTTTAGGTTTTTCTAAAAAATTTAAATATGCTACATTACAATGTGTATATTTTCCATTCAAATCTTTTATGAAGACTAAATCATTTATTAATTCTATGTATGTATCGATAAGTTTTAAATCAATTTTTTTCTTCATATTATATTCTATCTTTTTTTGTATTAGAGATATACATCATGTGATTTATTTATTTTCTTCTATGTCTAAACTAGGTTCACCTAAATAATACCCTTGTACATAATCTATATCCATATCTTTAACCTTATCATAGATATTTTTATTTGAAACAAATTCAGCAATTGTTTTTACTCCGATTCTGTGTGCAAAATCTACAATCGTTTTTGTTACGATTTGAGATTTTTCATCTTTATCAATATTTCTTATCATGCTACCATCTATTTTTAAATAGTCAAAATCTAGATTCATTAAATACTCAAAGTTAGAGTACCCTGTACCAAAATCATCAATTGAGATAGTAGTACCATAAGTCTTTACTTGTTTTATAAACTGTGCAACCTCTTTAAAGTCTTCAATCCCTTCTGATTCAAGAATTTCAAATGAAATGTTATGACCAAAGTTATTCTTTTTAAATTCATCTAAAATGTAGTTTACTATTTCAGGATTAGTCATATCTTCTTTATTTAAATTTATAGAAAATTTCAAATTACTCTCTTTACACTTTTGAAAAGTTTTTTGAAGCATTATCAATGTTAATTTAAAATATAATTTATTTTCTTTAGAGATATTAAGAAAATGACTTGGTACAATGAAACCATTGTCATTGTCCTTAATCCTCATTAATGCTTCATATTTAATTATTTTGTTTGTTTTACAGTCAATGATAGGTTGGAATAAAGGGATAATTTTATCATTTGTAATTGCTTCATTTATTCTATTTGTCCATGCAAGTCTATTTTCATACTCATTTAGAGAAATCATATCATTTGTGTATGTTAAAAAGTGTTTCTTATCTTTTTTAGCGAGTTTTAGAGCCATATCTGCATTTTGTAATAATAAGTCAGAACCAAAGGCTATACCAATTGTTAAGTTTATAAATATAGTTTCATCATTTTGAATTTTAAATTCATATTTATCGAGTGTTGAGATTATATGTGAGGCAACTTTTTCGAATGTTTTTAAATCGGTATCATTATGGGATATGATTCCAAATTCATCTGCATGTAATTTGTACAAAGTTGAGTCTTCAGGTAAAAAATCTATGAATTTTTCTTTAAATTCTAATAAGATTTTATCTCCTATAGCATCACCGTAGAGATTATTAATTTGTTGAAACTTATCTACATTAATTATCATTAATAATAGATTATGATTTTTTGCCAAGTCTATTTGCAATGATTTTCTATTTTTAAGTTTTGTTAGCGAATCATAATAAAACTGGTGCTCAATTGAATCCAGCATCCCATTAAACATTTTTTGCATTGATTGTATTTCGTTGATATTATTATCAACTTCAACCCTTTGGGTGATATCGGAGCTTTTTTTAATGGTATTTGCAGTATCGATAAATTTTTGAATAGGGGATACTAAATATCTATTAAAATTTATAAGCAATAACACAAATACAATCACGGTAAAGGATATCATAAAAAATAGAAAAAACTTAATGATATCTTTAAGAGCTATTTTTAACTCTGTAATTGGATAATTGATGTTTATTACACCTAGTACATCACCCTCTTTAGCATTTGTATGACACGATTTACATGTTTCATTTGCAACTACGGGAAAATAATACTTGATAATTTCTGAATCAATAATATCTATTGATTCTTTCCCTGTAAATGATTCTTTTACATGTAGGTCTGATTCTCGTATATGTTTATCTTTTTCTATGTCTCCATATAAGGATGCTACAGTTTCTCCTCTATAAACAAAAATTTCAAGCTCTTCATCAACTTTATTTAATCTTGTAACAATTTCTTGAATTTCGTTTTTATCCCAACCTTTTTGCATTGCTGAATACATAGATTCAAATACCAAACGGCTTGTTTTTTTTGCATCTTGTTTTGCTAAATTGATAACAACTTCTTCTTTAATATATTCACTGTATACGTATGCAATACCTAGTGTTATTATTAGCATAATTGAAATTATTTTTGCTGTGATTTTATTATACGTAGTACTTTTACCATTCATTCTAATATCCCCACATTTATATTTTTAATTAATATTGTTCCTTATGTATGCTTAATTGTTACTTCATAATTATAAACTTAACTAATAATGGAAAAAAAAATTATTATATGATATACTTTTGAAATTTTAAAATGAATTGTAATTCATTATAAGGAATGTTATGAAAACATTAAAAGTAAAACTTCTCTCAACGGCTATAATACCAATGGTACTTACAATGATATTTTTAAGTATTATTGGTATTACAAATTTAACTTCTAGTAATAGTTCTTTATTGGAAATTTATGAACATGATATGATTAAAGAGAAGCAACAACTTCTAAAAAATCAAATATCAACTGTTGAAGGGGTTATTGAATCAGTTTTATCTAAAAATAATAATATTAAATCATCGAAACAAGAAATAATAAATATTTTATCAAAAGTAAGATATCTTGAAAATAGAAGTGGTTACTTTTTTGCATACGAAAAAAAAGATGAGGAATATTATTTTGCATTTCATGGTACAAAAGCTAGATTAAATGGTAAAAAAACAAATATTAATAAACCAGATATTAAAGGTTTTGCATTTAGGAAAGCTTTAATAGAAAATGGAACACAAGATAGATTTGTTTCATATCATTACCAAAAACCAAACACAGATAAGATACTTAAAAAAATTGCATATTCTAAATATATAAAAGAATTAAATTGGACAATTGTAACTGGTATATATATCGATGATGTATATAAACAAATTCATGAGATGGAAATGAATAATCAAAATAACCTAGCATCAACAATAACACAAACTGTAATTATATCAATAGTTTTATTATTGATTTCTATTGTACTTGTTACATTTATTGTATCGAGAGTATTTACTCATCCATTGAAAAAATTTGAACATGGAATAGTAAGTTTTTTTAAATATCTAAATAAAGAATCAAATAATATAGAACATTTAGATGATACAAGAGAAGATGAATTAGGTGTGATGTCTAAAATAGTTAATGAAAATATCACAAAAACAAAAATAAGTATTGATGAAGATAGAAACGTTATTGATACTACTATTGCTGCACTTTCAGAGTTTGAGAAAGGAGATTTGAGCCAACGAGTAAATATATCAACATCAAATCCGTCATTAAGTGAATTAACACGATTATTAAATCAAATGGGAGCTAATCTTCAACATAATATTGATGGAATATTGTCTGTATTAAATGAATACACACATTATAATTATACTAATAAAGTAAGTACAAATGGGATAAAAAAACATCTATTAGAATTAGCAAATGGTGTTAATTCCTTAGGTGATGCAACAACCTCTATGTTGATAGAAAACAAAAAAAATGGTATGATTTTAGGAGATAGTTCTGCTGTATTATTATCAAATGTAAATACATTGAACAATAACTCAAATGCAGCAGCATCTGCTTTAGAAGAAACAGCTGCCTCATTAGAGCAAGTAACTACAAATATATCAAGCAACACTCATAATATTGTAAAAATGGCACACCATGCAAATGATGTTACAACTTCTGTAAACAATGGTCAAAAACTAGCATCACAAACTACACTTGCAATGGATGAGATTAATAACGAAGTATCTGCAATTACTGAAGCAATAGATGTTATTGATCAAATTGCATTTCAAACAAATATTCTTTCACTTAATGCTGCTGTTGAAGCTGCAACTGCAGGTGAAGCTGGAAAAGGTTTTGCTGTAGTTGCTCAAGAGGTACGAAATCTTGCATCTCGATCTGCTGAAGCTGCCAATGAGATTAAAGCACTTGTTGAAAATGCAAGTGAAAAAGCAAATCATGGTAAAAAAATATCTGATGAGATGATCTCTGGATATACACATTTAAACGAAAGTATTTCCCAAACACTTAAAATTATAACTGATATAGAAGTCTCTTCAAAAGAACAATTATCAGGTATAGAGCAAATCAATGTAGCTGTTGCATCATTGGATAAACAAACACAGGAAAATGCTAATATTGCATCACAAACTCATGATGTAGCAAATCAAACAGATGAGATTGCAAAACTAGTAGTTTCTAATGCAAACGAAAAAGAATTTATCGGTAAAGATAATATTCAAATATAAATCTAAAAACCAAAGAGTTTTTAGATTCTTTGGATTAATAATTTAAATCTTATATAGTACCTTACTTTATTATAGTATTATTTTGATCAGTTAATATCTTTATATAGAAAAAGTAATTTTTTTTTGCTATAATCAATGATTATATATTTGGAGCTAAAATTTTATGGTAAATTGCGCATTATTAAGTCAAGATGAGATAAATAAATCAAATTACAATATACTAATTGTCGAGGATTCTAAACCAATAAATAAGATATTATTTAAAAAGTTTTTTAAAAGTGGATTTAATTGTGAAAGTGTATTTACTTTAACAGATGCTTACAAACATTTAGAAACTAATGATGTAGATTATTTAATATTAGATATCAATTTACCAGATGGAAATGGATTTGATTTAATAAAAAAATTAGAAAATACACCAGAAAAAATTTTTGTTTTAACAAGTGATACCGATAAACATTTTAGAGATATTGCATATCAAAAAGGTGTCATAGATTTTATTAATAAAGATAAAAATTTTCTTGATAGAATACCTCAAATTATTACAACCATAGAACAGCTTGAAAAAAATAAATTAAAAACTGTATTAGTAATAGATGATTCAATTATTATACAAAAGCAGCTAACAGATCTACTTGAAAATAGACATTATAATGTTGAGGTGGCATCAAATAGAGAAGTCGCTTTAGGATTTATAGAAAATAAAAATATCGATTTAATATTATTGGATGTAGAATTAGAAGATGATAATGGGATTGATTTTTTACAAGAAAATAATAATCTAATAATTAACCAAAGAAAAATTCCTGTTTTAATTATTTCTGGTAATATTGAAGCTTCAACAATAAGAAATGGTTTAAAAGCTGGTGCAGTTGATGTATTAAAAAAGCCATACATTATTGAAGAGATAGTTTTAAAAGTAGATCTATGGATTGATTATAAAAGAAAAGAAGAAGAGATACTTTGTTCAAATCAAATATTAAATGAGTATAAGGATACTGTAGATGAAAGTTCAATAGTATCTAAAGCAAACCCTAAGGGTATTATTACTTATGTAAATAATAAATTTTGTGAACTATCTGGTTTTACAAGAGAAGAGTTAATCGGTAAAAATCATAATATTGTTAGACATCCTGATACTTCTAAGGAAACTTTTCAAGATGTATGGAATACAATAAAAAATTTGAAAAAATCTTGGAATGGAAAAATAAAGAATAGAAAAAAAGATGGTGGTTATTATTGGGTTGAAGCACATATTAAACCTATTCTTGATTTAAATGGAAATATTGTCGAATTTATAGGTCTTAGAAATGATATTACAGAATTTGAAGATCAAAAAAAATATTTAAAGTACAATCTTGAGTCTTCAAACTATATGTTACATCAGTACCAAGATGGTATTGAAAATAGTAGTTCAATTGCAAGATTAGACTTGGAGTTAAATATCATTTATGTAAATGACAGATATACAACATTGTCTAAATATTCTAAAGATGAGCTTGAAGGTGCATGTATAGTAGATTTTGTTGCAGAAGAATCATTATACTTGATGCCAGAACTTTTAGATGTTATTAAAAAAGGTGAAGTATATCAAGGGGTATTTCAAGGAAAGCCAAAATCTGGACAACCTTACTATACAAAGTCAACAATAAAACCTCTAAAAAATATAAATGGCGAAGTAATAGAGTACTTAGTTATTAAAACTGATATAACTGATGAGATTAATCTTCAAAAAGAGATTGAAGATACTCAAAAAGAAGTAGTTTTTACTATGGGTGCTATAGGGGAAACAAGAAGTAAAGAAACAGGTGATCATGTAAAAAGAGTAGCTGATTATTCTTACTTATTAGCAAAACTAGCCGGATTAGATGAAGATGATGCCAATATTTTAAAGATGGCTTCCCCTATGCATGATATAGGAAAAGTTGGTATTCCTGATAATATTTTAAATAAGCCGGGAAAATTAACTTCTGAAGAGTTTGAAATTATTAAAACACATTCGACTCTGGGTTATGAGATGTTGAAAAATTCAAATCGTGAAATCTTAAAAACATCAGCTATTGTTGCACACGAGCATCACGAAAAGTGGGATGGAACTGGATATCCAAGAGGTTTACGTGGGGAAGATATCCATATATATGGAAGAATTACATCAATTGTAGATGTATTTGATGCTTTAGGGCATAGTAGATGTTATAAAAAAGCCTGGGAATTAGATAGAATATATGACCTTTTTATGCAAGAAAAGGGAATTCATTTTGATCCGAACCTTATAGATCTCTTTTTTGAAAATAAAGAAAAGTTTCTGGAAATTAAAGCAAACTACGATGGTTGATTTATACCGATAAGTTGTATTTAACTTATCGGTAGAGTTATTTGAAACAGTGCACCTGTATATTTTGTTTCATTGTGTATAAAAGTTTGGTTATTTACAGTTATATTTCCATTCATCCCATCAACAATCAGTTTATAAGTCATATTTAATCCTAATCCAGTTCCTTGAAATTTATGTTTTGTAGTAAAATACGGTTCAAATACTTTACCAATAATATTTTCATTAATCCCTTTTGCATTATCTTGAATAGTTAAAGTTAGCTTGTTTTCGTTGATGCTAGCAGAAATAAGTATAATCTTATTTGTGATTTTCTTTTCTTTTAAAGCATCCTTTGCATTATTAAAAATATTGATACAACATTGTGCTAATTCATTTTCAAAACCGCAAATTTCAATTTGTTTATCTATATCAATGACAATATCAATATTATTTTCTTTAATAGTACCTTCAACTAAATGTATAAAGGTGTCTATACTTTTTGCTAAATTAAAGGTATGTTTCTCTCTATCCCCTTGAATAAAGTTTCTAAAATCATCAATTGTTTTAGAGAGATACTGTGCATTTTCATTAATCATTTCACATGTTTTATTGAATTGTTTATCATCCAAAAGACCATATTCTTTTTGTAGTTGCATTCCTGTAACACCAGTAGATATTACACTTAGTGGCTGTCTCCATTGGTGAGCAATATTTCCAATCATTTCTCCCATGCTTGCCATTTTGGATTGTGCATCAAGTAGTTTGTCTTTTTCTCGATTTTGAATAATAGCTTTTTCTATCCTAACTTCTAAATTTTGATTGAGTTCCTTGAGTTCTTTAGTTTTATTATTAACTAAATTTTGAAGATTAGAGTTTGCTTTTTTAAGAAGGTATTGTCTGTAAAATAACAAAATGGCAATTATAAACAACACTATAAATATATTTCTTAGTATCTTAGAATCTAAAAATGATTTATCATCATTAGTTACCCAAGACTTTAATATATCTCGATGTTCTTTTGGAGATATCGTTTTTAGTGCTTTGTCTAAAATATCTCTTAGCATTATATCATCATCTCTTACCGCAATAGATAATTTATACATAATACTTGAGTAACCTGCGATTTGTAGATTATCAAGTTGGTATTTTGAAATAACATTTGTAGCAATAGGTAAAGAAGCAATAGTGAAATATACAGTACCATTGTTGACAAATTGAAAAGCCTCATTAACATTTTTTGTAGTTGTTAACTTATTATTTGGATATTCTTTTTGCATATAATGGATAAGACCACTACCTTGTTGTCTAGACCAAGTCTCTTCGATAATATCAGATAATCCATTTACTAAAGGTTTATCTTTTGCAGTAAATATTGCTAGAGGAAGGTTTAAGTATGGTTCTGTAAAGTTTGCATATTTTTCTCTTTTTTGTGTTTTTATTGCTGATGGTAAGATATCACATCTCTTTTCTTTCAAATATTGTTGTGATTGACTCCATGAATTTGTGGGAACAGTTTGAAATCTTATGTTTAGTTGTTTCTCAATTTTACGAATAGTGTCAATTGCAATTCCTGACATTCTATTCATGTCTCCATATTCTGCAAATTCGATCGGTTCCCAATTGGGATTATTACACATCTTTATAACTTTATTTTCTTGTAAATATTCTTTTTCTTTGTCTGAATAAATTGTGGGAATTGTGTGTTCAGAAAGATTAAAAATAAATTTATCTAGATTTACTGTATTTTTCGTTAATCCCATTATATGATAAATATCATAGGTTCTTTGTATTTTATTTTTGTTAATATTCCCTAACTCAGTTATCCCTTGGAAGGCAAGTTGTTTTAAGATTCGTGCTTCATATTTGAGTGCATTACGTGTTTTATTTTGTGTGTTATAATGCTTTAAGATGATATCTATAGTTTCATCTATATTTTCAAATGCATATTTCCATCCTTTTAAAGAAGCATTTGTAAAGTTACGGGTTCTTTGTTTTTTGATTGTAGTTTCGTATTCATTTGTAAATAAAATATCGTCATAAAAATCAAAACTATAATCTACTGGATGAAAGATGTTATATTTAATTCCTTTTTGAATAAGTGAATATTCTTGATTTGATGTATATAAGGTGATAATATCTGTTTTATCATTGATAAAATCATCAAGTTTATTTTTACTAGAATTTACAATTATATCACTTTTATTAATTTGTTGAGAGAGTAACATTGGATACATTGAAGTTTCAGCTTCATTTCCTGTAATCGTAAGCCTCTTCTTTTTAAAATCTTTTAATGTTCTAATCCCAGAGTCCTTTTTTGTAACTAAAGCTAACGGAGAGGATTGAAGAATAGAAGTTAACAATACAACTTTTTTACCATGGGATCTTTGATTTATAAGCGAAGACCTACCTGTTGCGTAGTTCGTTTTTTTAGATAAGATATCTTCTATGATGTTTGTGCCATTTTTGTATTCAAGAAATTTTACATTCAAATTTACTTCATCATAGAAACCCTTTTCTTTGGCCATATAATAACCAGCAAATTGAAATTGATGTTTCCATTGTAGTTGTAATGTTACATTTTGTTTTTCTGCATAAGAATAAGTAATAATAAAAATTGAAAGGAGTAAGTATTTAATTGTATTCATAATACTAATTTTAGCATATTTTGACTTTAAATAGTGAAGATAATTGTATAGAAAATAGAGGAGATTAGAAAATAGATTAAGAGAATTTTCTCTTAATCCGTTTGATTAATAAAGACCGAATTTAATACCGTCTTTCATTTTATATAGAACTCTAAAGTTATCATCCATATCATAGAATACTTTAAATGCACCACCATCTTCTTTTAGGTCATTTAAGGCATCTTCTATATCCATTGGCTTATATGATTTAAGAGTCATAGGAACAATCTCATTATCAAGCTTTTCTAGCTCTTTTGCTATTGCATCTTCTTCTACTGCAATTGCAACTTCAGTTAATTTTGTTGCATCATGTGCTTTGATTTTATCTGCATGTCTTCTTAAAATTTTACAAACTCTATCTGTTGCAATATCTATAGCACTATGTAAATCTTTATCTTTTTGTTTAACAACTACTGTATCTATATTTGCTATATTTAAAACGTATTCAAATGATATAACATTCTTACCGTGTTTTTGCTCTTGTGAAATAATTGCATTTACAGAAATAATATCTAAATTATATTTTTTAAAAGTTTCTATTGTACTTTCTATATGTAACTTTAAATCATCAGTTAACGTAACATGTCTTCCTACTATACTTGTATTCATATTGTACTCCTAGTATTAAAAAGTGAATAATTATTATTAATAAGCTATTCATCTAAACAAAGTTTATCATACTAAACATAAAGTTTTATTAATTATTTTTTATTTATTTCGATTTTTAATTAACAAAATGCAATAAAATTATATAACTAAATAGATTTACACTATAATTTCCATAATATTAAAAGAGAAATTACTAGGAATAAAAATGGCCAAAAAGAAATCGTCTATGTTTGAATGTCAGCACTGTGGAGAACAGAGTTTAAAGTGGCTTGGTAAATGCCCTAGTTGCGGTGGTTGGGATAGTTTTATTGAGTTGTCAAGTGAACAACAAGAAGTTGTAAAGAAAGTAGCAAAAGCTTCAGCTGAAGTATCTAAGGCAACTCCTATTACACAAGTAGAACAAGATAATATTACACGATTCTCTACTCATAATGAAGAGTTTGACTTAGTTTTAGGTGGAGGAATAGTTCCTGGAGGATTGACATTAATTGGAGGAAGTCCTGGAGTTGGGAAATCAACGTTGTTATTAAAAATAGCAGGAAATTTAGCAAAAAGTGGTAAAAAAGTTTTATATGTGTCAGGAGAAGAGAGTGCTGGACAGATAAAAATGAGAGCAACAAGGCTTGATGCAAATGAGGATAATCTATATTTATTGTCAGAAATTTCTCTTGAAGCAATTCAAGATGAACTATTAAGACAAGATTATGAAATAGCAATTATTGATTCAATTCAAACAATATATAGTGATAAACTTACTTCTGCTCCAGGAAGCGTATCTCAAGTTCGTGAGATTACGTTTGAATTAATGAGAAAAGCAAAAGAATCAGATATTGCTATGTTTATTATAGGTCATATTACAAAAGATGGAAGTATTGCAGGTCCTAGAGTCTTAGAACATATGGTAGATACTGTTTTATATTTTGAAGGTGAAAGTTCTAAAGAGATTAGAATGTTACGTGGATTTAAAAATAGATTCGGAAGTACTAGTGAGATTGGTATTTTTGAAATGACTCAAAATGGTTTGGAGAGTGCAAAAGATATAAACAGAAGATTTTTTGATTCTACTAAAGCTCAAAGTGGTAGTTGTTTAACTGTTGCAGTAGAAGGAAGTAGGGCATTGATTTTAGAAGTTCAAGCACTTGTTACAGAATCAACATATCCAAATCCAAAACGAAGTGCTACTGGATTTGATACCAATAGACTTAATATGCTTCTAGCATTATTAGAAAAGAAATTGGATTTACCATTAAATGCATATGATGTATTTATTAATATAAGTGGTGGTATAAAAGTAAAAGAAAGCTCATGTGACTTAGCAATAGTTGCAGCAATAATATCTAGTTTTAGAAATAGACCAATTTCTAAAGAATCTATCTTTATTGGAGAAGTAAGTTTAACTGGTGAGATAAAAGATGTCTATAGTATGGAGACAAGATTAAGAGAAGCTGGATCTCAAGGTATAACAAAAGCTATTATTGCTCAAAAACCTTCTATTAAAACTGATATAAAATGTTTTGAAGTAGATGAAGTGGTTAAAATGCTGGAACTCTTTTAGTCTTTATTTAAGCTTCGTTTTATTGACAAACAAAGAAAAATCGTATACAATTCTAGCACTTAAAATAATTGAGTGCTAAATTGAATAACAAACTTGAGTATCTTATACTCAGAATAATAAAAGGAACTTATAAATGAATTTTCAACCATTAGGTGATAGAGTACTAGTACAAGTACAAGAAGTAGAAACTAAAACAGCAAGTGGAATTATCATTCCAGAAAATGCATCACAAGAAAAACCAACAACAGCAAAAGTAGTTGCAATTGGTTCAGAAGTTAAAGATGTAGTAGTTGGCGATGAAGTAATGTATGGACAATATGCAAGAACAACTACTGTTACTATTACAGGAACAGATTATTTAGTGATGGAAACAGCAGAAATCTTAGGTAAATTTGAAGGAACAAAATAATGGCAAAAGAAATATTTTTTAGTGATGATGCAAGAAACAAATTATATAGTGGTGTAAAACAATTAGCTGATGCAGTTAAGGTTACGATGGGTCCAAGAGGAAGAAATGTATTACTACAAAAATCTTTCGGTTCGCCAACAATCACAAAAGATGGTGTATCTGTTGCAAGAGAAATTGAACTATCAGACAGTTTAGAAAACATGGGAGCTCAACTTGTAAAAGAAGTTGCCTCTAAAACAAATGATGAAGCTGGAGATGGTACTACAACTGCAACTGTATTAGCTGAATCTATTTTTAGAGAAGGTTTACGAAATGTAACTGCAGGGGCAAATCCAGTTCAACTTAAAAGGGGTATGGATAAAGCAAGTGCTTCAATTTTAGAAGAACTTAAAGCTATGTCTAGAGTAGTTGATACAAAAGATCAAATTGCGCAAGTTGCTACAATCTCTGCAAACTCTGACACTCAAATTGGTGATATGATTGCCGAAGCTATGGATAAAGTTGGTAAAGATGGTGTTATTACTGTTGAAGAAGCTAAAGGTATTGAAGATGAGTTAGACGTAGTTGAAGGTATGCAATTTGATAGAGGTTACCTTTCTCCATATTTTGTAACAAATGTAGAAAAAATGACAACAGAGATGGATGCTCCATTTATTTTATTATCTGATAAAAAAATATCTTCTTTAAAAGAGATATTACCTATTTTAGAAGCTGTAAACCAAACACAAAGACCACTTTTAATTATTGCTGAAGATGTAGATGGTGAGGCTTTATCTACTTTAGTAGTAAACAGATTAAGAGGAAGTTTAAATATTTCTGCAGTTAAAGCACCAGGTTTTGGTGACAGAAGAAAAGCGATGCTTCAAGATATTGCCACTTTAACTGGTGGTACAGTTGTATCTGAAGAGATGGGAATGACACTAGAAACAGCAACGATGGATATCTTAGGTACAGCTGCTAAAGTTGTAATTGATAAAGATAATACAACTATTATTGATGGTTCAGGTGTTAAAGACTTAGTTGATGCACGAATTGGTCAAATAAGAAATGAGATTGAAAATACTTCAAGTGAATATGACAAAGAAAAAGCACAAGAGAGACTTGCAAAACTTTCTGGTGGTGTAGCTGTTATTAAAGTTGGAGCTCCTACAGAAACAGAAATGAAAGAGAAAAAAGATAGAGTTGATGATGCTTTATCTGCTACTAGAGCTGCTGTTGAAGAAGGTATTGTAATAGGTGGTGGAGCTGCACTTATCAAAGCTGCTTTAAAAGTAAGTCACGATTTAATTGGTGATGAGCAAATTGGTGCTGATATTATTATTAGAGCTGTAACAGCTCCTATGAAACAAATTGCTTCAAATGCTGGTTTCGATGCTGGTGTTGTTGTAAATGAAATTGCTAAAAATACAGATGCTAATGTTGGTTTTGATGCTGCAAGTGGAGAATATGTAAAAATGTTTGATGCAGGTATTGTAGATCCTACTAAAGTTGAAAGAGTTGCAATGCAAAATGCTGTTTCAGTTGCATCATTATTATTAACAACAGAAGCAACTGTTTCTGATGTACCTGCTGATAATGTACCTGCTGCTCCTATGCCAGACATGGGTGGAATGGGCGGAATGCCTGGAATGATGTAGGCTTAAATCCTATACATTCTTTGAAGTAAAGGCTTTATAGCCTTTACTATCTCTTACAAAATAGTTATATTTTTAATTATTTTTATTAAATTTCCTTTTGCTATTTGAATATAATCATTAAAATATCTTCATTTTAGAAACATTTATATGTATACATTATAAAAAATAGAGTAGATTAATTTTTGTAATAGTATTTATATTTATTAAAGAAAAATTCACAAATCCTATTGAGCGTATTCTCCTTAGTTTAAATATGCAAAAAAAAGTAGAAGATAAAAATGTTCTTTTATTAAATAACGAATTATCAGATATTTCAATAAAATATAACAATTTATTTGACAATTTAAATCTAGAAATAGATAAAAATCAATTTTTGTTAAATGAAAATAAACAATTTATTGCAGATACTGTACATCAAATAAGGACACCACTCTCAAATATTATGATGAATGCAGATATGATAAAGCTTTATAAAAAAGATGTATCATTATTATCCTTTATTGATCAGATAAACGGTTCTATTAATATGTTAAATAATTCTTATGAAGATTTATCATACATTATGACATATGACTCTATTAAATACGACCCATCAATATTATGTTTATCTGATATTGCTAACAATAGAGTGAAGTTTTTTGAAACAATATCAAAGGTAAATCATAAAGAGATAATTTCAGAAATAGATGTTGGTATAAATTTTACAATCAATAAAATAGAATTGGAACGACTTATAGATAACAATATTTCAAATGGATTAAAATATGCAAAAATAGATAAAAACATTATTATTAGACTCAAAAAAGTCAATAATGGTGTTGTATTAGTTTTCGAAACATATGGAAATGAACTAAAACATAAATCAAAATTATTTGAAAAGAGTTACAGAGAAGATAGTGCTAAAAGAGGGTTAGGATTGGGCCTTTATATGGTGAAAAATATTTGTGAAAAATATGATATAGCATATAGTGTTAGCTATGAGAATGGGAAGAATATCTTTACCTATAGATTTAAAAAATAATATTTAATTGTAACTTTAAAGAAAGTTCTTATATACTAAATATGAAATACAATTTAGGAAAATAGATGTTTTATAAGAATGAAAAAAACTTAATCTTTATTATACGATATGCTCCATTACTCGTAATTTTAATTTTATCATTATTCACAACTTATTATATAGAACAAGCTAATAACAAACAATTTTCTCAAGAGATGAAAAGAACAACAGATTTGTACATTAAATTAAATAATGATGCATTAAAAGAAGAAATTACAAAATTATATCTTTATATAAAGCAGCAAGATGAAGAGAGTAAAGAAAAACTAAAGAAAAAAATCAAAATGAGAGTGTATGAAGCACATGCGATTGCTTCTAGAATATATGAAGATAATAAAAATAGTAGATCAAAAGATGAGATATTTAAACTTATAAAAAGTACATTAGGGAGTATTATATACAATAATGGAAGAGGTTATTTTTTTATTGATGATGTAAATGGAGTAAATCTATTACAACCATTAAATAAAAATATAGAAAATAAGAATCTTTCACAATTAGAAGATGTAAAAGGTTATAAGTTCAAACAAACAATAATGCAAACAATTAAAGATAAAAATGAAAGATTTGATACATATTATTGGTATAAAAATGATACAGACTCCAATGCATACAAAAAGATAAGTTTTTATAAATATTTTGAGCCTTATAATATCGCAATAGGAACAGGTGAATATATAGATGATTTTGAAAAAGAGGTACAATCTAATGTGATTAAATATATTAAAAACTTTAATCAAATAAATGATGCTTACATTTTCATGTTTAATTTTGATGGGATTATGCTTGCACATAAAAATGAAAAATTAATAGGAGGAGATTATTTAAATGATAAAGGACCAGTTAGTAAAAAACAGATTACTGATTTTATTAATATTGGAAAATCCAAAGCAAAATTTATATCATATTTTAATCCAAGTATAAATAGAGAAGCCTTTAAAAAAACTTCATATATCAAAGGATACAAGAATTGGAAATGGGTTTTTGGAACAGGTTATAATAATGGTGACTTGTATAATATAATAGAAAAAGCAAAAGTGGAATTGGAAGAAAAGAATAAAGAAGAATTTTTACAAATTTTGTATATAAGTATTGCTATTACAATTACATTATTAGTATTATCTATAATTATTAGTAACTATTTAGAAAATATTTTCTCAAAATATAAGCAAAGAATTCAAGAAGAAGAGAAAGAATTTCGTAATTTATTTGAATATAGTAATATTGGTTTAGCAATCTGTGATGATGATGGGAAATTTATCAATCTAAATTCTAAATTTACGCAAATGTTAGGATATAAAAAAAGTCAAGAACTTTTGGATAAATCTTGGTCGTCAATTACAAAAGGTGATTCAGATGATAAAAACTTTTCCGATTTAATTTATCAAAGAATCAATACTTACAGTAGTGAAAAATCTTATATTAAGGAAGATGGTACACAAATTGATACTTTTATTACTGCAAACTTATTGAAGCAAAATCATGAAATAAAAAATATCTTATTTTCTGTTATTGATGTGACTGAACTTAAAACGAAAGATAAACTTTTATTTCAACAAGCAAAACTAGCTTCTATGGGTGAAATGATAGCTAATATAGCACATCAATGGAGACAGCCACTTAGTTTAATAAGTACTGCATCATCTGGTATGAAAATGCAAAAAGAGTTTGATTTACTAACAGATGAAAATTTTAACCACTCTGTTGATTCCATTACGAATGCAACTAAGTATTTGTCTCAAACAATAGATAACTTTAAAAACTTTTTTAGTCCTCGATCAAATAAAGAGTACTTTAGTTTAGAGAAGTTAACAGAAAAAACATTAGTATTAGTAGCTTCAGAATTAAATAAAAAGAATATTAAGATAATGCAAAATATTAGTAATATAGAAATACTGTCATATGAAAACGATCTTATTCAAGTATTTATTAATATTATAAATAATGCAAAGGATGCATTTACTGATTCAAAAGAAAATTATATATTTATTGATGCACACATTAGTGAGGATGGAAATGATATTTTTATAAAAATAAAAGATAATGCAGGTGGAATTCCAGAAGATGTGATCGGCAAAATATTTGAACCATATTTTACAACAAAATATAAAAGTGACGGTACAGGTATCGGTTTATATATGGTTATGGAGATTATACAAAAACATATGAATGGGAAGATTAGTGTAAAAAATAGTTCATATAAATACAAAGACCAATCTTTTTATGGAGCAGAATTTAGTTTAAGTATTCCAATTAAATAGATTTTTAGAATTACTAAGGATATTTATCGTATCATATACTTATTGACCAGTGGTCAAAAAAGGAAACTTTAATGTTAAGTTTAGAGAAAAAACAAGAAAAAAGAAAAAGAATTGCCAAATCAACATGTAATCTTTTTCTAGAAAAAGGTTATGTAAAAATAACAATAAGTGAAATAGCAAAAGTTGCAGGAATAGGAAAAGGAACTATTTATGAATATTTTTCAAATAAAGAAGATATTATTTTTGAACTGATGGCTTGTCTTCAAGAAGAATATGACGAAATTTTAAAAGAAAAGTTAGCACAAAATATCACAACAAAAGAAAAACTGATATCTTTGTTTGACATTTTTTTATCAACAGATGAAAAAGTACAAACTCAAAGAAAAATATATAAAGAATTTCTTTCAATATATATAAATAATAAAACTGATGCAATGGACACATACAATACAAAAATGATGGAAAAATATAAAGATATTTTAAGGAATATACTAAAAGATTCTATAGAAAGAAAAGAGATATCACAAATATCATTATCTTTTGTTTCAAGCATTTTTGCTACATTACAAGGATATTTTATAATGAATGAAGAAACAAATATGATGTATGAATATATAGATAATATATTTATGTTATTTGAATTAAATCAAAAAGAACTCATATGAAAAAGATATTATTATGTTTATCTCCCATGCTATTGTTTGGGTATACAATAGATTTTAATGAATCATTACTTAAAACAGTAGAAATGAACAAAGGCTTAAAAGCAAAAAAATTAACTATCAATCAATCAAAAGAAGACCTAAATATTGCAGAAAGTTATGACTATGGTAGTTTGGTATTTGATGAAAATATTGTTAAAACAAATAATGCAGGTTATTCTTTTGGGATGAAACTATCATCTAGAGAAGCTACATTTTCAGATTTTGGGTTTGCAGATTTTTTAAGTCACTCGCCAAGTCCTATGGATGCTTCAGTGTTAAAAGTTAAACCAGATGATTTAAATAATCCAGAAGCTAGAACAAACTATGAAACAAAACTAACATATAAACTTCCTTTATTTACTGGATATAAATTAGAAAATGCAAAAAAGATGGCAAAACTTCAAGTTTTAGCTCAAACAGCAAAATATAATTTTGATGAAAAATCTCTAGGTTTAGAAGTCTTAAAAGCATACAATGGTGCAGTCGCGGCAAAAGAGTTTATAAAAGCAACACAAAAAGCAAAAAAGGCGACCTCTTCTTTTGTTGAATTTGCACATGAATTATATAAAGAAGGTTTAGTAACTTCAATAGATGTAAAACAAGCAAAAGTTTATGATATGGGTGTCGATGCTTCAATAATAGAATCCCAAAATAGATATGATTTAGCCATCTCTTATTTGAAATTTTTAACTTCAGATGAAAATATAACTGATGTTGGACAATTTGAAAATATTAAAAATATAATTACAAATATAAAGCAATTACAACAAAAAGCACATGATAATAGGGATGATTTTTCTTGGATGAAGTATAATACTCTAACAATGAAAGCAAAAATTGATATGGAAAAATCAGAGTATTATCCGACAATTGGTGCTCAAATCGAATATGGGTACAATGATAATCAAATTAATAATATCAACGGTGATCATGATTATTATATGGGTGCAATAGGGTTATCATATAGTTTATTTGATGGTTTTATTACAACATCAAAAAAAGAAAAAGCTAAAATAGAGTATAAAAAAACGAAATATTATTATGAGTATATGAAAGACGGTATTAAACTAGAGGTTGAAAAAAATATTTTGACTTTAGAAGCAAAAGAAAAAATATTAAAACAAAAAATAAAAGCAAATGACTTATCTTCTGAAGTATTGGAACAATCTCAAGAGCTTTATAAAAATCATCTTATAAATATGAGTAATCTATTATTACAACAGGCAAATCAACAAAAAGCAAATGCTGAAATGATTTTGGCAAAATATGAAAAATCATTGGCTGCTGGAAGATTAAGAGTATCATTAGGGGAGAGTTTAAAATGAAGAAGTTTATAAAATTATTAATGAGTCTGGTATTTATGATGTCAAGCTTAGTATATGCAAAAACTATTGAGTTAAGTGGAACGGTTATCTCAGATAATGAAAAATATATTACGAGTAGATTTATGGGATATATAAAAACAGTGAATGTAACTGAAGGTGATATAGTGAAAAAAGGTAGATTACTGTACTCTATTGATTCTGCCGAAATTGATAGTAAAAAACGTCAAGCGATGTTAAGTATTCAGATGTATGAAAATCAGTATACCACTATGCAAAGAAATTATGAGAGATATCAAAGACTATATAAAAAAGGTCTTGTTTCAAAATTTGAATTAGAACAGCTTGAGCTAGCTAGTAAAAATTTAAAAGATATGGTTGAAATTAGTAAACTACAAGTAAAAGAAGTAGAAAATCAATATAAATATTTAACTATTAAAGCGCCAAATGATGGAGTTATTGTTAAAAAAAATATAAAATCTGGAGAGATGGCGATACCTGGTATGCCAGCACTTGTTTTATCTGATTTAAGTAATTTAAAAATAAAAACAGAGATTAGTGAAAATGATTTAAAAAATATTTATTTAGGGCAAAAAGCAAAAATCTTAATTCCTTCAATGAATCTTACTACAAAAGGGAAAATCGTAGCTATTATACCAAGCTCAAATCCAATGACACATACTTTTACAATTAAGCTGTCTTTTCAAACAAAACTAAATATTTATCCAGGTATGTATTCTTCGATATACATAGAAACAAGCGAAAATTAAGATGAAGCAAAAACAAAATATTGCTGGAAAATTAGCAAAAACTTTTATAGAACACCCTTTAACTATAGTTCTTGCTGTTTTTATTTTAGCAGTTGGTTATATGGCACTTAATCTAACGCCAAGAGAAGAGAATCCTCAAATAAAAATAGCAGGTGGCGCTGTTATTGTACCTATGCCAGGTGCAAGTGCCTCTGAGATTCAAAAAGTGATTATTGAACCTTTAGAGAGAAAGATTAAAGCTATTAAAGGGGTTGAAAATATATATTCAATTGCAAAGGAGTCTGTAGGTATTATACAAATTCAGTATTTTGTAGGTCAAGATAAGGCTGATTCAGATTTAAAACTCTATGATCAAATAATGAGAAATATGGATTACATGCCAAAAGGTGCAATGCAGCCTATTATTAAAACAATGGATATAGATACTGATATACCAGTAGCTACTATTGCATTTTATTCTAAAAATAATGCTCTAACACAAACAGAACTTTATACAAAAATTAGTAAATTAGGGCATGAAATTAATAAGATTAAAAACGTAGCAGTTGTTGATTTAAAAGGCGAAAAAAAAGAACAATATAATGTAGAAGTAGACTTAGGAAAATTATCTGGATACCATCTGTCATTGGGACAATTGATGGAGTCTATACAAGGACTCTCTTTTGAATTACCAGATGCAAAGGGGGAAACAAAAACAAATGAAATAGTTATGTTTGGAATCCAAAGTGCTATCGAGAGTGAAAAAGATTTAAAAAATATTTTAGTTGCTTCTTATATGGGAAGTGCAATTTATTTAAAAGATATAGCAACAGTTACTAAAAGCTATGATATTCAAAACAACAAAAGTGCCTATTTATATATAAAAGATTCTGCGGCTATTGAACAGATAACATTAACGATATCGAAATTAAAAGGTGCTAATACGGTAGTTATTAATGACAAAATATTTACATATCTAGAAAGTATAAAAGAGGAACTGATAAAAGATGATATAGGATATGTGATAACACGAGATGATGGGTATACTGCAAATCATGCTGTAAATGAACTTGTATTTCATCTTGTTATCTCTATCGTAATTATAGCAATACTTTTAGTCTTTACATTAGGATTTAAGGAGGCATTAATAGTTTCGTTAACAGTTCCTATGATTTTGGCTTTAACTTTATTTATAGGATTTCTAATAGGAGAGACAATCAATCGTATTACACTTTTCGCTCTTTTACTCTCTCTTGGATTATTAGTTGATGCTGCAATTATTGTTATTGAAAATATACATAGGCATCTCCATGATGGGAATAGTAATGATAAAACTATTAAAGAGATTGCAGTAGAAGCTACAAATGAGATAGGAAATCCAACAAATGTAGCAACTCTTGCCATTATAATGACATTTATTCCTATGTTTTTTGTTGGTGGAATGATGGGACAATTTATGCATCCATTACCTGTATTTGTACCTATTGCATTATTAATGTCTCTTTTTGTGGCTTATATTTTCACTCCATATTTAGTAAAAAAAATTTTAAAAAAGGAATCATAAGATGAATGATATAAAACAAATAAAACTTGAAACATTTATCTTTAATATTTTAGAAAGTAGACCTAAACGTTTAACGGTATTGATAATTACATTAATTTTATTTATACTCTCTATATCCTTGATACCTTTAGAGATAGTAAAAGCAAAAATGTTACCAGGAAAAGATAGTGATACTTTTTCGATGTATGTAGATTTACCTGAAGGTTCATCTATTAATCAAACGAAAGAAGTCACAACCTGTATTACAAAAATGTTGCAAAAAGAAAATCTAGTAACCTCAATCTCTGTATTTTTAGCAGAAGGCCTTCCCTTAGACTTTGCAGGTATGGTAAAAGGAAGTGCTTTAAAAGATGGTGATAACGTAGCTGAAATAATGGTAAATATAAAACGAGCCAATAATAGAGAAGAACAAAGTTACAATTTAGTACATAGAATTAGACCTCATATTCAAAATAGCTGTAGTTTTCATAATGCAAATATAAAATTTATAGAACTTCCCGCAGGTCCTCCTGTGTTAGCAGATGTAGTAGCAGAAGTGTATGGTGGAGAGAATTTTGAAAGTAGGTTAAAGTTCTCTAAAAAAATAGCAGATGTATTTAAGAAACAAAAAACTTTAGTTGATATAGATGTCTTGGCAGATGAGTCTTATAAGAAATACAGTTTACTTTTAGATAACAATAAAGTGTTAAGAAGTGAAGTAAGTTTGTCTCAAGTTAAAAAGATACTTTATCTTGCATTTGAAGGGATGAATGTTGGGGTAATCAATGAATCAAATGCTCAAAACCAAATACCAATTTTTTTACGACTTGATGATTCAAGATTGTTTGATACATTTACAAAAGAAGATGTGATAAGTAAATTATCAAATTTAAAGCTAATGAATAAAAGAGGTATGATGATACCTTTAAGTGAGTTTGTAATAATAAAAGAAGTATTACAAGAACCAACGCTCACTTCTAAAAACTTAAATCCTATGATAAATGTTATTGCTCAAACGGATATGGATAGTCAAATATACCCTTTATTAGATGCACGAAATTATATTTTAAATAATTTTATAAGTGAATATGAAGTAAGTAAATCTGATTTATTAAACTTATCATTAAGGGATAAAAAAACAGATGAAATTTTTGATATTAAATTTGATGGTGAATTAAAAGTAACTATAGATACATTTATAGAATTAGGTGGAGCGTTTATTGGTGCATTGGTTTTGATATTTTTACTTATGGTTGTTTATTATAAAAATTTTGCATTAGCAGGGGCAATTGTGCTAGCTAGTTTTATATCGATAATTGGTGTTATTTTTGGACATTTAGTGATGGATTTAATTACGTTAAATACTTTTTATTTAACAGCCACATCTTTAATTGGATTTATTGCTTTAATTGGTATAAATTCCAGAAACTCTCTTCTAATAATAGATTTTGCAAAACAATTGATGGATGAAAAAAGTTTAAAGGCTTCATCTGCTATTGCAATCGCAACAGCAACCCGAGCTAAACCTATTTTATTAACTGTCTTAGCAATTGTATTTGCAAGTAGTTTATTGGCTTCTGATGCTGTATTTGGTGGATTGGGAGTAGCACTTATTGGGGGTACTTTAATAGCATATTTTGTGTCATTATTTTTTGTACCAGTTTCTATATTAAAAAGTTTACAAAAATTAGAAAAGTGAAATTATGAGATGTTTAACTTGCCAATCATTATCATTTAAAATTATTTGTAAAGATTGTCAAGAAAAGCTTCTTATCCCTTCCTTTTATAAACGAGAATTATCAAAAGATTTTTTTGTATATAGTTTTTATAAATATGATGAGGTTCAAGAACTTATAAACACTAAATATCAATTTTATGGGGATAGGGTTTATAATATATTGGCAAACTTATCATTTAGAAGGTTTTCTAGTAATTTTACTTATGAAAATGAGGTTTATGTAATAGCTATTGATGATCACACAAGACATGAATTTTCTCACACTGCAATCTTAGCAAAAAATCTTACATCAAAATATATTACACCAAAATATAATTTACTTAAAGCAAAAAATAAAGTAAAATATGCAGGAAAAGATTTGGCATATAGAAAAAAAAATAAAAGAGATTTTGATTATAGAGGGAAAGAAAATATTCAAGTGATTTTAGTTGACGATTTAATCACTACAGGTAGTACAATGCTTGAAGCAAAGCAAATTTTAGAAAAAAATAATTGTGAGGTATTATTTGGACTAAGTATAAGTGATGCTAATATATAAATTTTAATATTTGGCATAAATGAGAATAAAAGTATCACTTTTATTCTCGAGAGTTAACCGACCACTATTTAAGAACAGTGACCGCCACCACAGCATCCACTAGTAGGTGCCGGTGCTTGCATTGATATTTGGAAAGTATTTCCATCTTCTTTTAAAGAAAATTCATGCTTACCACAAAATTCATCATTCATTTGATTTACCATTGAGTTTGCTTTCATTAAAGCATCGTCATTTGAAGCAAAATTTATATTATTTTCAAGACCGCTTCTTCTGAAACAACCACACTCTTTATCTACATTTATCGTATACATTTTTAATCCTTTTTGTTATGAAATCGAAATATATCTAGATTAACTTTATAAATCATTAATAAATTTAACTTAATTAATTAAATTTACTTTTAAAGATAAGTAATGAAAGAGTATGTTAAAATTTCGCTCAAATGTTTGTTTTATATTGAAAGGACAATTTTGGTAGCAATAGTTGATTATAATATGGGAAACTTAGCAAGTGTATTTAATGCTTGTAAACTGATTGGTGTAGAAGCTGATATTGTAAGTGATCCATATAAAATAAAAGAGTATGACAGAGTTATATTACCTGGCGTTGGTGCATTTAAAGACGCAATGGAAAATCTGAAAAGTACAGGTATGTACGAAGCAATAACAGAGTTTTCTAAAACAGGTAAACCAATAATTGGTATTTGTTTAGGTATGCAACTTTTATTTGAATCATCGGAAGAATTTGGTTTAACAAAAGGTTTAGGACTAATTCCTGGTAAGGTAGTTGCTTTTGATAAATCACGAATGGATATGGATGACCACAAAGTTCCACATATGGGATGGAATAAAATATTTCACAAAGAATGTGTGTTATTTGATGGTTTAGAAAATCCTTATCTTTACTTTGTACATTCTTTTCATGTTGTTACAGAAAAAGAATACTCTATTGGAACGACACATTATGGTTATGATTTTACAAGTGCGGTACAAAAAGATAATATTTATGGATTTCAACCGCATCCAGAAAAATCACATGATAATGGTATACAAATACTAAAAAATTTTATGAAAGTATAAAATTTTTTACAATCAAGCATTTCAAGAAATAAGTTTTTAAGGATTAGAATAGATGGAGAAAGTTGTAATAATTGGTGGCGGGTACGCAGGAATTTTTGCTTTAAGAGAATTAGTAAAAAATAGAGATATAAAAATTACATTGATTGATAAACATACTTATCACAATTTACAACCAGAAGTATATGATCTGATTGCAAATAAATCAAACATGGCAGATGTAACGATAGATTTAACAACACTTTGTATGGGTATGGATCATGATTACTTAGAATTTAAGAACTTAAAAGTAAGAAATATTGACACTGAAAAAAAGAGAATCTTTACAGAAGAGAAAGAGACTGTAGATTTTGATTATTTAATTATGGCTGCCGGGACAAGAACTTTTTTCCCAGAAGCAATTGAAGGTTTAAATAACTCTGAAGATATTAAAAAACTTCACAGAGCAATTTTCTTTAAACAAAGTTTTGAAAAACAATTATTTGAAAAAATTTCAGATGAAGTAAAAAGATGTAATGATACACATATCGTAGTTGTTGGTGCTGGTTTATCTGGTGTTGAGATTGCTGCTGAGATGGCTTTTAACTCAAACAAATTCTTTAAAAGAGGGAACTTTGCCTGTGACAATCTTAAAATTACTTTAGTAAGTAGTTCTCCTACAATTCTGCCTGGACTTTCAAAAGATGTTATTAATATGTCACATAAAAGACTTAAAGACTTGGGTATTAATGTTGTTACTGGTTCTCGAATGGAAAAATGTGATGAAGAGTATATCTATTTAACAAATGGTACTAAAATTAGCCAATCATTTATAGTATTTGCTGGTGGTATAGAAGCTAGTAAAATCACTGAAGTTCTCGATGTAAAAATGAATGGACGTGGTCAAATTATAGTAAATGAATTTATGCAAACAGATAAGTACGAAAATATTTTTGCTGTTGGTGATATGGGTGAAATCAAAGATAAAAAAGGTGAAATTTTACCTCCAAATGTAACAGTAGCTAGATATAGTGGTACAAATGCAGGTATTAATGTAAATAGAATGATAAAAGGGAAAAAATTAATCTCTTGTTATCCAAAACTTGATGGTATTCTAATCGCGCTTGGTGGTAAATATGCTGTTGGTAACTTATATGGGCTTGTTAATGTAAAAGGTTTAATCGCTTACTATATCAAAAAATATGTATTTGATTCTTATCGAGCTCCGTTATTGAAACTAATTAAAATTGGTTATAAAAAACTTAATAGATTAAAATAATCTAGTTTATACTTCCCCTTAATACTTTGTAGAGAAGACTTATATAAGCTTCTTCTACATGTATTTATTATATTCTTCCACATAATGATATAGAAATATCAAATCATTCATATTAAAATTTAACAATATAAAATTCTAATTAAAAGGACAACAAATGGAAATTTTACCAGCCATTGATTTAAAAGACGGAAAAGCTGTAAGACTTAGTAAAGGGCTTATGGAAAGTGCAAAAATATATAGTGATGAGCCATGGCAAGTTGCGAAAAGATTTGAAGAGCTAGGTTCAAAGTGGTTACATATAGTTGATTTAAATGGTGCATTTGCAGGAGAACCAGCAAATTTAGAGCAAATCAAAAAGATTAGAGAAAATTGTAATTTAAAAATTGAACTTGGTGGTGGTATTAGAGATGAAGAAACTATTAAAATGTATATTGAACTTGGTGTTGATAGACTTATTTTAGGTTCTATTGCAGTTAAAGATCCTCAGTTTGTAAAAGAGATGGCAGCAAAATATCCTATTGCTGTAGGAATTGACGCAATGAATGGAATGGTTGCTGTTGAGGGTTGGGCTGAAGTTTCTACTATGAAAGCAACTGATTTAGCTAAAGAGTTTGCAGATGCTGGAGTGGATGCTATTATTTGTACTGATATTTCTAAAGATGGTATGCTTTGTGGTGTAAATGTAGAATGGACTGAAGAAATTGCACTTGCATCTGGAGTCGATACAATAGCTTCTGGTGGTGTAAAAGATATTAATGATATTGTTAATTGTAAAAACAATGGTAATATTGCTGGATGTATCGTAGGTAAAGCATTTTACGAAGGTACTTTAGACTTAGAAGAGGGTTTTAAAGTTTTATAGTTTTAAATATTTATCATCTAAAAGCTCCATTTTCTCATGGAGCTTTTTTTATGTCTAATAATTATTCATACTTAAACTAAATTTAAAATATTTTTAGATAAAATCCAGCTCCTTTAATCTAGTTTGACTAGTATTAATGTGAAATTCACATGTAGTAATTCTATAAGAGTTGTATCAATTTATTGGTATGAATGGCTACAGAGGTACAAACTCGAAAATTAATCTGGCAAAAATGCCAACAAGAAGGAACTATTATGGTTACAATGAAAGACTTATTAGAATGTGGTGTACACTTCGGTCACCAAACAAGAAGATGGAATCCAAAAATGAAAAAATTCATTTTCGGTGTAAGAAAAAATATTT
>Ga0193958_1000071_pt1 | contig 47834 bp, 44 predicted proteins | sample FB_1_MG_FD_140320 | JGI IMG/M metagenome (GOLD analysis project Ga0193958, IMG submission 140320) | Microbial mat bacterial communities from the Broadkill River, Lewes, Delaware, United States - FB_1_MG | ecosystem: Environmental > Aquatic > Freshwater > River > Microbial mats | place: USA... | reverse complement strand
TCAAAGAAGAGGACGCAACGCGTCCAAGAGAGCATTCCCACGCAGGCGCGTGAGGAACGAGGGGGAATATTTATTTAAGCTCTTAACTTAATGGCAGTGACGCAGAGCATTGTAACGAGGAAAATATTGCTTTTAATCCCTAACTTAATGGCAGTGAAACCTTACATACAATGCCACTACGGTTTGATGGATATCATAACTTTCTGGTGAGTGCGTAACTTCATTTAATAATGAAAGAGTATTAAAGTAGTGATATTACATATAATATCACTATGTTTTTTATATATTAACTCTGATCTTCTTCTAATTCCATTTCAGGTTGCATCAGAAATAGCATGATAATACCTGTAATACCAAACAAGCGGAAGGCAGAGCCGTGACCATTCCATGTTTTAGATTGCCACATTAAGAACCACTCACCACCAATGGCAATAAAAGCAATAAACCATAGTAAAAGGTTCAGGGTGATACCTGTTACGGCAATACTTTTTGCACGTTGAAATAAAGCTGCTGATTGATGACGTGCTTGGAATAAGATTAATGCACCCCAGCCACATAACACCATGACCACTAACTGCCATACAATAATTAACCAGTAGAATATATGATGGATAACTGTAGATTCTAGTGCGCGCCACATGCCCGCATTATTCTCAAATGTGGTATCCATGCTTAATACATGCTTTACAAATTGATAGTTAGAATTGTAATCTGTCAGGTTGTTAAACACTAAAAGAAAAAAGAAAAAACTAACTGTTGCAACTAATAATATTTTAGATAATCGAACTAACATTTTACATCCTGTATGGCGTATTTTAATTGTTTTTAATAAGTTTAAAGAATGGATAGCAAAGAGTGTTCCAAATCAATAAATTTATACATAAATTATGTTGCGTGATAACATACAGATTCTGTGAATAGGCGCAAATAAACTAAGTTAAAGACTTATTGTCACCTATGCGTTACTGAAGGAAACTATTATGCCTTTCATTCGTTTACCAAGTTCAGGGATCACGACTCATTATGAGTGTGTGGGGCAAGGCAAGACGGTATTAGTGTTAGTACATGGTAATTTTGCCTCATGGCGGTGGTGGCAACCCTTATTAAAAAACTTACCTGAACATTACACAGCTTATGCACCCGAGTTACGTGGTTGTGGGGATTCAGATCGCCCAAATTCAGGTTATACAGTCGAACAACTTGCTGTGGATTTATATGATTTTGCACGGATGCTTAATCTTCCTCCCTTTCATCTTGTCGGGCACTCTTTAGGTGGGGCAGTGAGTTTACAGTTTAGTCTTGATTACCCTGATTTTATTCACTCTCTTAGCCTAATTTCATCCGCGCCTGCTGAAGGTATGTCACATTTACAATCTGATCAAATGTCAGCTTTTTTCCCACTGCCTAATTTAATGGTCTCTACAGAATTTCATACTATTTTAAGAAATTTAGAATTAAATCGATCGATATTGCGACGATCATTAAAACACATGTCAGCAAATGGTCATTTTAATCAAGAGCAAGAGGATTTTTTAGCTTTAGTTGATGATGCAGCGCGTATGTCGCCTGATGCAGTGGTGGGTTTTTTAGAGGCTTTAACACATTGGTCGATTAATGAGCGATTGCAGGAGTTAAATAAGCCTACATTAGTCTTGTATGGGGGGAAAGATACTATTGTGGATAAAGCGGCGACCTTACGTATGGTGGAAAATTTACCACACAGTGAATTTGTACAGTGGGATTATGCAGGGCACGCGCCGCAGTTAGAGCACCCTGATGCTTTTAAGCAGTTAATTTGTAATTTTATCCAACATCACGATACAGCAGAAGATATTGCACCTTCTCCAGAAGCGTTAAAAAATTCATCGTTCTATCATTGGTTAAAACTATTTTTTCAAGGTTTATATAAGAAGTAACTGACCTATTCCTATAGCAAGCTAGCTTATAGGAATAGGCTATTTATCTATAATTAAACTTCAGCTTCAGCTATTTGGCAATACTTTTTGTTAAAAGCATCATCACTCATTGTTAAGAAAATAATAAACTCTACAAATGCAATGAATGCAGGAATCAATGTCCAAAATAACAATAAATAAAGAAAGCCTAAACCTGTTTGACCTAAGTAAAATTTGTGTGCGCCAAATCCGCCAAGGAAAAAGGCAAATAATGCAGCAGCTGTTTTTGTTTTATCTGCCTGTATGACAGGGGCAGCCGTTTGTCTCACACCACATTTTGGGCATATTTCAGCTTTAGCATTAATTGTTGCACCGCATTCATGACAAAACTTTTCATCACTGGCTTTTTTTTGTGTGAGTTCGTCACTCATTATTTGTGTCCTCTCAAATTAACATGTTAATACTATTTTATGGTTAGCACTAAAAACCTTGGTTGTTGCTAACCATATAAGTTATACAGAGATTATAACATGATATATTAAGAGGAGAATAAATAAATTAAAAAATAACGCTTTTTATAAAAATGCTTTTTTTAATGTGCATTAATCAGCCTATTTTTTTATAGTAAAACTATTGTTCTGTAACCGCTAATTTCAAGCCTAAACCAATTAAAGCAGCCCCCATGACCCGATCAAACCAATGTCCAATACGGTAAAATTGTTGGCGAACAGGTTCAGTGGTAAAAATAATCGACATTACACTAAATAAAATGGCTGTAGCGACTGCCATATAGAGACCATAGATTGCTTGAGCGTAGACAGGTGTTTCTGGGCTGAGTACTACAGTAAATAAAGAGAGGAAAAATAAAGTCGCTTTGGGGTTTAAACCATTGGTAACAAAGCCAAGTAAAAAAGCTTTTTTAATTGTCATTGCTTTTTGTGGTGATGTGGTGATAGTTTCAGTTTCATTATGCTCCACTGCTTTGGATTTTAAGGCTTTAAAACCAATATAGAGTAAGTAAGCTGCTCCAAGGTATTTTAAAATACTAAAAACAACGACAGATTGAGAAATAATTAAGCCTATGCCTAATAGTGTATAAGCAATATGAATTAAAATTCCTGTTCCCACCCCAATTGATGTGACAATACCAATAAAACGCCCGTGGCTGATACTTTGCTTTAATACCACGGCAAAATCAGGGCCGGGGCTGATCACAGCCAAAAAGTGCACTAAAGCAACGGTTAAAAATTCGGCAATTAACATACAGTATCCTTTATTTTTGTTATAGGAAAAATGACACTATATCATTAACATGAAATGAAAAAAATAAGACATAAAGGTAAATTAAACAGTGTATTTATTAGGCTTAAATAAGCTAGGTGTGTCCTAAAAAGGGAGAGAAGAGGAGCTGTGTTACAAAGTTATACATAACTAGGGTGAACAGGATATATGATATACACTGTTTAAACACCCTAATAAAAAATATTGCGTATTTAGTTTTTCTTTTTAATTGGATCAATACGTAAAAGGTGAATACGACGATTATTAGCCCGTACAACCTGAAACTTGAATCCACCTAGTTCTAAATGTTCGCCACGACGCGGTAAGTGCCCAAAAGCTTGTAATACTAAGCCACCAATCGTATCAAACTCATCATCAGAAAAATCAGTTTTAAAGTAGTCATTAAACTCATCAATTGGTGTTAAAGCACGAACGGTATGCATACCATTATCACGTTCTTTGATAAACACTTGATCATCAATATCATGTTCATCATCAATATCACCAACAATTTGTTCAATCACATCTTCAATGGTGACTAAACCTGCAACACCACTGTATTCATCTACTACAATTGCCATGTGATTACGACTGGTACGAAACTCGCGTAATAAAACATTCAGGCGTTTACTTTCTGGAATAAAAACCGCAGGGCGCATCACATCACGCATGGTAAATTGTGCGCCTTCACCTTGTGCATAATAGTCTAGTAAATCCTTAGCAAGGAAAATACCTTGTACATCATCACGACTGTCTCCAATCACAGGAAAACGTGAATAACCTGAATCCACAATAATTTTTACTAATTCCTGTGGAGGGGCATCGCTATCCAATACCGTCATTTGTGCACGGGGCACCATAATATCTCGCACATGGGTATCAGAGACTTGGATTGCCCCTTCGATCATGGCAAAGGTATCCGCCGCCAGCAAATTGCGTTGCATTGCGTCTTTTAATACGCTGACTAACTCACCACGATCCTGTGGTTCATTATTGAGTACTTGTATAACCTTCTCAAACCATGAAGAAGGTGAAGAACTTGTGGTCATCATGTAGTTGTAGAGAGGTAAGGATTAGAAAAACCAAGTTGTTGTAATAATTCAATTTCACGGGCTTCCATAATGGCTGCATCCGCTGCTTCAATGTGATCATAGCCTTGTAAATGTAAAGTACCATGAATTAATAAGTGTGCCCAATGAGCAAGCCGTGTTTTCTGTTGAGCTTTAGCTTCTTCTAGTACAACAGGTACACACAGTACAATATCACCTAATAGTGTCAGTTCATTTTTTAATTCATCAGGACACTCAAATGGAAAAGATAATACATTGGTTGCCTTATCCTTTTTTCGATAGGTGGTATTTAGCTCACGCCCTTCTTCTTCATCAACAAAACGCACACTGATTTCAACTGTGCGATCTGCTGTTTCAAGTGCAGCATTAACCCATTCAATAACTTGTGCATTACTGGGTACTAAACCTTGGGTATGTTGGTGTTGGATATCAACGATGGCGGGCATTTTCACCCTCCTTATTGGCTTCATCTGCAGCACTGTAAGCATCAATAATACGTGCAACAATAGGGTGACGAACAACATCTTTTGCATTAAAAAAAGTAAAGCTTATTCCCTCTACTTCTTGCAAAATATTTAATACATGACGTAAACCAGATTGTTTATCACGAGGCAAGTCAATTTGTGTGACATCCCCTGTGATCACGGCTGTTGAGCCAAAACCAATCCGCGTTAAAAACATTTTCATCTGCTCGGAAGTGGTATTTTGTGCTTCATCTAAAATAATAAAAGAATGGTTTAATGTACGTCCACGCATATAAGCAAGGGGAGCTATTTCAATCGTGCCTCGCTCAATCAATTTAGTCACTTTTTCTACCCCTAACATATCATAAAGGGCATCGTATAAAGGGCGCAAATAGGGATCAACTTTTTGACTCAGATCTCCCGGTAAAAAACCTAAACGCTCCCCTGCTTCCACAGCAGGACGAACTAATAAAATACGGCGAATTTCTTCGCGCTCTAAGGCTTCTACTGCACAAGCTACAGCAAGGTAGGTTTTTCCTGTTCCTGCAGGCCCTACACCAAAATTAATATCATTAGTTAAAATATTGTGTAAATACGTTTTTTGATTTACACCTCGTCCACGGATCATACCTCGACGAGTACGAATACTAATGCCTTCGTCTTCCTCAATCTCAATTGTTTCAGTTGTCACGCTCTCATCCTGATCTAAGGGGGGTGTTTTCTGCTTAGTAACCGCTTCTTCCATTTCAGAAGCTTGTGAGAATAAATGTACACGCTCAGGGTTTAAGGGTTCTTCCGCAGCTGAAGCATAAAGTTGCTTTAACACAGCCGCAACGCCCTGTACGGTATCCTGATCAACACCAATAATTTGAAAATGATGTCCACGGTTCTTAATTTCAACTGAAAACCGCTGCTCTAATTGGCGTAAATGCTCATCAAACTGTCCACATAAATTGGCAAGAAGTATATTATTCAGTGGCTCTAAACTAAAGTTATAGCGCACTGATGAATCGGTATTATCCTTATTCAAATTTTTTATCTATATTATAATGTAATGAATTAGATTACTAATACAAAATAAGGTTTTTATTCTGTATTAGTATGAGTAATTGATATGACGTAGTTGAGTCAATCATACTAAAATTTAAGGATCATAATTGACAGTTTTACCACAGTAGCCCTCTTACATACCTTACATAAGGGGGCATACAGTGCATTGTGTACTAAAGTAAACGATTACATACTAAATTTTTAGGTTAAAACTGCTTATTATAATGTATTGTTTTGGTATGTTTAATAATGTCACACCAGTCAATATAAATGACAGTGTTTATGTGCTGGCTACTAACTGCCCACGTAATGAATTAGGTAAAGCTTCTGTAATCTCAATCTCTACAAACTGCCCCACTAAATCACTGCTGGCATTAAAGTTCACCACACGGTTATTTTCTGTACGCCCTGACATCTGATTTTCATCTTTCCGTGAGGGGCGTTCTACTAATACAGTCTGTATCGTACCAACCATAGCTTGGCTGATAGTTGTTGCCATATCATTAATGCGTGTTTGCAAGTGTGATAAACGTTGTTTTTTGGTTTCATTGCTGACATCGTCTGCCATATCTGCCGCAGGGGTACCGGGGCGCGCACTGTAAATAAAACTAAAAGAATGATCAAAACCAACATCTTCAATTAATTTCATTGTTGCCTGGAAATCTGCTTCTGTTTCCCCCGGAAAACCAATAATAAAATCAGATGATAAACTTAAGTTAGGGCGAATTTCACGTAATTTACGTACTTTTTGCTTATATTCTATAGCTGTATGTCCACGTTTCATACGGTTCAATACTAAATCTGACCCACTTTGTACAGGTAAATGTAAGTGACTGACTAACTCAGGAACTTCTGCATAAGTTTGAATTAAGCTATCAGTAAATTCAACAGGATGTGAGGTGGTATAACGAATCCGATCAATACCTTCAATCGCTGCCACATAATGAATTAGTAATGCTAAATCAGCTGTATCACCATCAGGCATTATGCCACGATAACCATTTACATTTTGCCCAAGCAAATTAACCTCGCGCACCCCTTGCTCTGCTAGCATCGCAATTTCAGCTAACACATCTTCAAAAGGACGGCTGACCTCTTCACCACGGGTGTAAGGGACGACACAAAAAGTACAATAATGACTACAGCCTTCCATAATAGAGACAAAAGCGGTTACCCCCTCTGCTTTAGGTTCAGGCAAACAATCAAATTTCTCAATTTCAGGAAATGAGATATCAATTTGAGGTTTATGTACCTTACGTACCGTAGCAATCATTTGAGGTAAACGATGTAAGGTTTGAGGGCCAAAAATCACATCAACATAAGGCGCACGTTGTCGAATAGCAGCACCTTCTTGGCTTGCTACACAACCACCTACACCAATAATTAATTTCGGATTTTTTTCTTTCAGTTTGCGCCAACTTCCCAATTGTGAAAACACTTTTTCTTGTGCTTTTTCACGAATTGAACAGGTATTAAGTAATAATACATCAGCGTCTTCAGGGCTGTCTGTAGGGACAAGTCCTTGAGATACTTGTAAGGCATCTGCCATACGTGCTGAATCATACTCATTCATTTGGCAACCAAATGTTTTAATGTAAAGTCTGCTTCCCATAGATTTAATTCATGTGCCGCAAGTTAGAGTGAAGGGGGGATCATTATAGAATGTAACCGAGCATTATAATTGTTAACTTATGAGAAAGTAAGCAAAATCAGATCGGTAGTCGAAGAAAATTCTTTTCCTTGTGTGATTGACTTGGGGATTATTTTATTTTTTACAAGCAATACAGAGGATTGGTTATTTTTTATAAGGGAGGGGAAAGAATTTTTTAGAATAAAAAAGGGCGCGGTAGGTACCGCGCCAAACCACCAAAGGAGGATGGAGGAGTCTGTAATAAAACTTCGTCAGTTTTTTATGACAAAGCCTGATAAATTTAAAAAGGGGCGCGGTAGGTACCGCGCCAAACCACCAAAGGAGGATGGAGGAGCCTGTAATAAGGCTTCGTCATTTCTTTATAACAAAGCCCTGTCATATTAAAAAAGGGCGCGATGGGCATCGCGCCAAACCACCAAAGGAGGATGGAGGAGTCTGTATGAATAAATAAGGGGTTCCTCTTTCACCTTACTTATTAAAAATTCTGTTTTTGCGTTGCGTTAACGCTGTTTTGTGCGCTGCAACATCAAACTATGGCTGTATAATATACATCATTATCAATCTTGTCAAGTTTTTTTTAATTTAATTGAAAATTAATTTTCTATACATAATTAATATTGATTTTATCAATGCTAATATGTGGTTGATAAGCCTATTTTCAAGCATATTTTATATAAAAAATTAACTTATGTTATCTATTAACTAACTAGTATCATCCATGTTAATAACTATAAAAATTAGTAATCATAATATGATGCGGCGCAGTAAAATATTTGTTTTTCATGTAGATGGAAAATACTAGGGGGTTTGAGACAATAAGGGAAAAGTCTTTTTAACAAAAAATAAAGTGATATAAATTTTATCTGGCTTGATATTGATAAGTATATAGATAAAACTTAGTTTCTTTTTACTACATGTTAATTTTAAAACCATAGAGGAGGTTTTATTGTAGTAGTATTGCATACAACACTACTACAGAGGTTAGGAAGGCTTGATGACATGATTAAAAAATATCATCTGATTGGGTAAAATCACAATATTGAGTAGTAATTGATGCCACATTTCGTTCATTTGCAATATGGCAACTGTGATCAGGCAATTCAGGTAAATGAATAGTATGCAGCTGCCATATTTTCCCCTCAACCTCTGCAAGCCCTTCTGTTAATGAGATTGTATCTAAAGGTAAATACATACCACGCCCATCTGCTTTCATTACACTTTCTTTTATTGTCCAGTAATAATAAAAACGAGATAAAGGGGAGGCATGTTGATAAATATCCTGCCACTGCTTCTCTGTCATGTAATTTGCAAGATCATTTAACTCAATAGGACAGATTTTTTCAATATCAGCACCAATACGTCCTTTTGAGCTGAAAGCACAAATCACACCCCCCTCTGTATGAGATATGTTAAAATCAGGTGTGTCCATTAAATAAGGTCGCTTGAAGGCATTATAGTGTATTTCTTCTAATAGTGAATGAGAATAACCAAGATGAGATAAGCCTTTAATTAATAAAAGTTTTCCGTATAAGCAGGCTTGCCTATCTTGCCAACGATGAAAGCGACAAATATCATCATGTAATGAATCAGGAAGTTTGTGTAATAATAAACACCATCGTTCTTCTGATAATAAAAGTGTATTTTTACAATAAAAAAGTGTAACCACAACAACACCATTGTTATAAAATAATGACTATACTAATACATTGTTATAGCGTTGTAATTTTCTATTTTCACTATAATTTGCTATAAAATAGAGCTATCAATGTAATAGAAATAAACTATGAAAGTGATAATAATGTTTAATTTTGTTGTGAGCAACACATTAAAGCGTTTTATAGATGACGGAACATAATACGACTATGTCCAAAACTTTACCTTTTAAACAGCGTTTATCTTACCAACAAGCAAAAATTGTTGTATTGATTGGTATGTCGCTAGGTATTCTTTTTAGCTTATTACAAGTGACTTTAGATTATCGTGCAGTTAAAAATTCTTTTGATAGTAATGTTGAGCAAACTATTAATATTTTAAAAAAACCTGCAGCGCAAGCTGTTTATACTTTTGATAAACAGTTAGCGCGGGAAGTATTAGATGGTTTATTTCATTATGAATTAATTTTTAATGCAAAAATTATTGATGATACTGAACAAATTTTAGCGCAACGTAATCGGTTGCATAAAGATACGAAAGGAAAGTGGCTTTCTACCTTATTATTTGGGAAGAATAGAGTATATAGCTTTGAATTATCCCTAAAAGAGCATAAGAAAAAAGAGGTGATTTATGGTTATTTAATCACTAGTATTGATACACATCGATTTGCAAATAGCTTTCTAAAGCGTTCGGGGGTCAATTTTATCACAGGGGTTATTTATAGTTTATTACTCGCTATTATTTTATCTATTATTTTTCATTATATTGTTACAAAACCCTTATCTCATATGGCGCACTTACTCACTACGATTGATCCACGTAAACCTGAGAAAACTCGCCTTGAATATTCTTCAGGACATGAACAAAATGAGCTGGGACAGCTTGTTACCTCTGCCAATCATTTATTACATACTATTGATGAACGTATCACTGAACGTGATTTATTTTTACGTGAAGTAGAAATGGCAAGAGAGGCAGCAGAGTCTGCAAACCTTGCAAAAAGCCAATTTATTGCCAACATGAGTCATGAATTACGCACCCCTTTAAATGCGATTATTGGCTACAGTGAAATGCTGGAAGAGGAAGCGGGAGAAGTACCACCTGAAGAAATGGTGCCTGATTTACAAAAAATTCATGCTGCAGGTAAACATTTATTAGGTTTAATCAATGATGTATTAGATATTTCTAAAATTGAAGCAGGCAAAATGGAGCTCTATAACGAAGAATTTTCTGTGGCAAGCATGATTGATGAGGTGATTACTACTATACAGCCATTGGTCATACGTAATAATAACGAGTTGATTTTAACTTCTGATGAAGAATTGGGAAATATGTATGCTGATATTACTAAAATTCGTCAAAGCTTGTTAAACATATTAAGTAATGCCTGTAAGTTTACTGAAAATGGAAAGATTTTTTTCCATATTAGTAAGCGCAAAGTCACCTCTCAAAGTTGGTTATACTTTTCTATTACTGATACAGGAATTGGTATGACCAAGGATCAACAACGCAAATTATTCCAAGCTTTTACTCAAGCAGATTCCTCGACAACTCGTAAATATGGGGGAACAGGCTTAGGTTTAGTGATTACTAAACGCTTTACTGAAATGATGCATGGAAATATTTCCGTCCACAGTGAATATGGTGAAGGTAGTGAGTTTATTATTCGCTTACCTATCAATGCTGATACAAATGAAGAGAAACATCGTGTCTTTACTGAAATTGACAGTTCAACAAGTACCACCTCTTCTTTAGCCCCACATACTGATGATCGTCCACGCCATATTTTAGTGATTGATGATGACTCTAGTGTGCGAGAAATTTTACAAACCCATTTAGAGAATACTGGCTATAAGGTCACGGTCGCTGTGGGAGGAGATGAAGGTTTACATCTTGCTGATACATTACACCCCGATGCGATTACTTTAGATGTGATGATGCCAGGTATGGATGGTTGGATGGTATTATCTGCTTTAAAAAATAATCCAAATTTGGTCGACATCCCTGTTATTATGTTATCCATGATTGAGGAACGTAATTTAGGTTACTCTTTAGGCGCATCTGAATACCTAGTTAAACCTGTAGATAAAAGTAAATTAGAAACGGTCTTAAATAAATATTGGCAAACCCAGCATATTTCAGAAAAAATAAATAAGCCACTTGTATTAGTGATTGAGGATGATTCTACAACTCGTGAAATGTTAGGGCGGATGTTACATAAATTTGAATGTCACTCTCTACAAGCTGAAAATGGTTTACAGGGTTTAGAAGTATTATCTCATCATAACCCTGATTTAATATTACTTGATTTGATGATGCCTGAAATGGATGGTTTTGAATTTGTTGCACAAGTACGCCGTCAAGAAAAATATCGAGATATTCCTATTGTTGTATTAACAGCTAAAGATATAACGACTGAAGATCGGGAAAAGTTACATGATGGGGTACAGAAAATTTTCCAAAAAGGAGCCTATAAACGTGACAACATCCTTGCTGAAATTAATGAACTTTTAGAAAATGCTAAGTACAAACACTAACTTACTTTGGATACGTGCATAACAAATGCTAGAACCATTATTATTTTTATTTATATTAGCTCTTATTGTTTGGGTTTGGTTTGATACTTTACGCTGTCAGGAAATTGCACGGGGAATTTGCAAGCATATCTGTCAACAACACCGTTTACAATTGCTTGATGATACAGTGACATTACGTAAAACACGTATAGCCCGCACCCCAAAAGGTAACCTTTGTTTTAAACGTTATTACAGCTTTGATTTTTCTGATGATGGAGGCGAAACACGTATTCAAGGTTTATTAATTATGCGTGATATTCAGCTAGAAATGATTGAAGTGCCTGAGCATATTCAAGGTACAATCATGGCAAAATAGTCACATTTTTTGGGCTTCCTGCATCAGTACTAATCTAGCTTCTGAGAAAAATATTAAGCAATTACATAAAGAATTAAACTTATTATAAAACAGGAATATCTATGAAGATTAATGTCAATGGTGAAATACAAGAAGTAGAGGCTACATTAACCATTACACAACTTTTAAGCCAGTTAGTGCTCACAGGAAAACGCTTAGCAGTAGAAGTGAACTTAAATATTGTGCCACGCAGTCAATTTGATGCACACATTTTACAAGAAGGTGATAAAGTAGAAATCATCCACGCGATTGGCGGCGGTTAAAAGCTAATATAATAAAAAACGGCTAGCTCTGTCATAGAGCTAGGCGTTTTTTATGATACGTAAAAGGATACAATCAGCGATTAATCAAATTTACGTACATCATCAATGACTTTGCCATCATTAGGCAAACTCTTTGGTGTGACAAATTCTACATCACTGCGTAATTTACACACTTCACGTACTGTATTTTTAATAGTATCTGCTAAACTGTCATCACTATTAGCCACTTCACAACGTAATGTCATGATATCGTTAACCCCTTCATGGGCAACAATTAAGCGAGCATTTTGAATTTCAGTATGGCGTTTAATCACTTCAGCAATTTGCTCAGGGTGGACAAACATACCTTTTACTTTAGTTGTTTGATCCGCACGTCCCATCCAGCCTTTTATACGCATATTCGTACGTCCACAAGGACTTTCACCTGCTAATACCGCAGACAAATCACCTGTAGCAAAACGAATCAGAGGATATTCAGGGTTTAAAGTGGTGACTACCACTTCCCCGACTTCCCCTTCTGCAACAGGATCACCTGTTCCAGGGCGGACGATTTCAACGATCACACCTTCATCAATTACTAAACCTTCGCCTGCACTGGTTTCATAAGCAATTAAACCTAAATCAGCCGTGGCATAACCTTGGCAAATACTGATTCCAGCATCGTTAATTTGTTGACGGACAGCGGGTAATAAAGCTTCACCTGATACAAAGGCTTTTTTCAAACTGGATAGACTCACCTGCATATCAGCAGCTTTATCTAACATAATTTTTAAAAAAGACGGTGTCCCCATGTAACCTGTTGATTGGACATCAACAATACTGGTGACTTGTAATTCAGTCTGCCCAACCCCAGCAGGAAATACAGCACACCCTAAGGCCTGTGCGGCATCATCAAAAATCCATCCTCCAGGGGTTAAGTGGTAGGATAAACTGTTATGAACAATATCTCCTTCACGAAAACCTGCTGCATATAAAGCACGTGCCATACGCCAATAATCAACACGGCGTGCTTCAGGTTCATAAATAGGCCCTGGGGAAGAAAAAATCCGTCGCATTTGTGGTGCGGCTTTAGCTGTTAAGCCCCCAAATGGTGGGTTTTGCTTTTGTAATGCTGTTAAAGCACTTTTACGTGTCACAGGCAATTGTGCCAAGGCTTCACGCGAGGTGATCGCGCTGGCATCAACCCCATTTAAAATATCTGCAAAAGCAGGCGCATTCTGTTGGGCATTGGTAACTTGTGCAGGCAGCGCAGCAAATAATGCTTGCTCACGTTCTGCACGACTACGTGTTTCCAATTCATCAAAAAATAAGCTATCCGTCATCAATATATTCCTTCCTTGGTTTATGCTAACCAACGTTTACGACGACGGTAATGTTTCACATCACGGAAACTCTTACGCCCATCTTGGCTTAAGCCTAAGTAGAATTCTTTTACATCTTCATTTTCGCTGAGGCTTTTTGCATCCCCATCCATTACAACCCGTCCATTTTCAAGAATGTAGCCGTAATCTGCGTAACGTAATGCAACAACTGTGTTTTGTTCTGCAATTAAGAAACTAACTTTTTCTTTGCGATTTAATTCTTTCACAATTTCAAAAATTTCTTCTACTAATTGTGGTGCAAGCCCCATAGAAGGCTCATCTAATAAAATCATGTTAGGACGTGCCATTAAAGCGCGACCAATTGCCACCATTTGCTGTTCCCCACCTGAAGTATACCCAACGATGTTATCACGACGAGTACGTAAACGTGGGAAGTAATTATATACTTTTTCTAAGTCATCACGAATGGCTGCACGACCGTCTTTACGGGTGTATGCCCCTGTGAGTAAGTTTTCTTCCACTGTTAAATGTTCAAAACAGTGTCGTCCTTCCATGACTTGTACAACACCACGTTTTACAAGCTCGGCAGGGTTAAGTTGATCAATACGCTCCTCTTTGAAAGTAATAGAACCTTTGGTAACGTCACCGCGTTCTACACCTAAAATATTAGAGATAGCTTTTAATGTGGTGGTTTTCCCTGCACCGTTTGCACCCAATAAGGCAACAATGCCTCCTTCAGGTACTTCTAGGGAAACCCCTTTTAACACCAAAATCACGTGATCATAAATCACTTCGATGTTATTAATGGATAAAAATAATGAATCGTTATGTTCACTCACGATCGTAACCTACAGTAGCGGCTGAATGTGAATTATTGTTATCGTCAGAGACAATGACAGAAATCAGTAGAGGTTTGTGTGTAAACTCACTTATACAGCTATTTAATTTAGGTGTACAAGTGAGTTACACAGGCAGTATGCAAAAGATACATTACATATGCCTAATTAATAAGAAGGAGGTTTAACCTTCTTTAGAGCAATCACGTGGGGTGATTTTTTTCTCTTTAGCGTATTGTGTAGAAGATTCTTTAACCATTGCATTGGTTAATTCGTAATCAGGTGCAACCCAATCACTCACTACGTTCCACTTAGTACCATCCCATTGCTGGAACTTAACTTTACCGCCCCCTTCATGATCAGCACAAGATGTTTTTAACTCTGATAAGAAGTTAAAGGCACCAATTTCTTTTAAGCGTTTTTCATCTAAATTGATGTTTTCTAATCCCCAGCGAACTTCTTCACCCGTTAAAGGACGTTTACCAAATTTAGCTTGGGCAGCAACAATGGCTTCTGCATTTAAGATACCGTGAATAACACCACGGTTGTAGTAGATAGAACCAATACGTTTCTCTTCTACATTACCGTTACCTTTTGCATACACATTTTTACGAATATCTTGGATAACTGGGAAGTTGTCGCCACCAGGGTGGAAGCCTGCTGCTACAAACCCTTTTGCAGCTTTACCTGCTGGAATCACATCTTCTTCAGATCCACTCCACCAAACACCAACCATGTGGTCAGCTGGGAAGCCAATACGTTTTGCTTCTTTTAAAGCTGTTGGGTTCATCACACCCCAACCACGTAAGATAACCCAATCAGGACGCATACGACGTACTTGTAACCATGTGGCTTTTTGCTCTAAACCGGGGTGAGCAACTGGGAAATGTTTTAAATCAAAACCGTATTTTTTAGCTTGGGCTTCAAGTAAACCAATGGTTTCTTTACCGTAACCTGAATCATGATGGATATGGGCAATTTTTTTGCCTTTTAATTTATCCATGCCACCTTCTTTCATACCAATGTACTTAATTTTAGTAGTACTTTGGTTCCAGTAAGTAGTGACTAATGGGAAAACGTAAGGGAAAACGCTACCATCTGTGGTATCTGCACGACCGTAACCGATAGAAACAATAGGAATTTGATCCTTTTTAGCCCGTTCCATTGTGGCATAAGTTGCCCCTGTGTTAACGAAGTTAAACATAGAAGCCCCTGTAGGCCCTTTGTTTTTTAGACGCTCATAACACTCAATCGCACGGTCAGCTTTATAGGCTGTTTCACATTCTTCCCATGTGATTTTAACGCCACCAATACCACCATCACGCTCGTTTAGCATTTGCAGGTAATCCATGAATCCACCAAAAATAGCGGTTCCACCTGCTGCATAAGGACCCGTACGGTAAATAGGCATAGGAATGAATTGCTCATTTTCAGCTGCTTGAACAGCTAAAGGAGCAGTGATTGCACCTGAAAGCAAAATACCTGATACAAGACCAACGGTTGCTTTTTTTATACTCATGAAAACTCCTCTCCATTTGATGTATAGGGCGTTATTTATAAAGGGTGCCCTATGACAAAAATCTAATACAATAATTACATTGATTAGTTTTTATAGTAATTTATTGCTGAATCAGTAATAAATCAAATTATAGTATATTTTATGTAAAATACATATGATTTTACATGCTGTAGTGCAGCGTATTTATTACAGCTAACTACAATAAGTTAGTTGTGATAAGTCATTTTGCCATCATCTTATTAAATTATGCAAGCTATTTTTTATAATTTTTTTCAAATCTATATTTTTCATATATTTAAATAGTAAAAAATAGTTTTTTAGTGAAAAAAACAAGCATACATAATTTAATGCAGTAAAATACATTTACCAATTTTACAATCTATTTATATACGTGTAGCTAACAAGGTATGCTAGCCACACGATATACTTATCATTAAACGTGAAAAGCAGTATTATTCTTTACTGCAATCACGTGGTGTAATATTGTTTTTATGAGCATACTCTGCTGCAGAAGCTTCAATTAAGGGTTGCACTAAACTGCTATCAGGATCCATCCAATCACTAATAATAGTCCATTTTTCCCCATCCCACTGCTGAAAATGGATTTTTCCATTTCCTTCATGGTTTTTACATGAAGTTTTAACAGCTGTCATCAAACCCTCAGCACCTAATGCTCTTAAAGAGTCATCGGTGATATTTAAGTTTTCATACCCCCAACGCATTTGCTCACCTGATAAAGGTTGGTTACCAAATTTACCTTGGGCTGTACGAATGGCTTCAGCATTTAAAATACCAAGCACAATACCACGGTTATAATACACAGAACCGATATTCGCTTCTTTTACATTACCTTTTCCATCTGCATAAATACGTTGACGGATATCAGTAATGACACGGAAATCAGCACCTCCTGCATTAAAACTAGGGGCAATAAAACCTTTTGCTGCTTTACCTGCTGGAATCACATCTTCTTCTGATCCTGTCCATGCACTCCCAATAATACGATTAACTGGGAAACCAGAACGGCGGGCTTCTTTTAAAGCAGTTGGATTCATTGCGCCATAACCACGCAAAAGTACCCAGTCTGCTTTAATACGGCGAATATGTAACCAAATTCCTTGCTGCTCTGTCCCTGTGGACGGATTAATAGAAAAATGTTCTACTTCAAAACCATATTTTTCAGCTTGTGCGTCTAAAATTTTCTGTGTTTCTTTACCATAAGCAGAGTTATGGTATAAATTCACAATTTTTTTACCTTTTAATTTATCCACTCCACCTTCTTGTTGAGCGATAAATTCAATTTTAGCCACGTTTTGTCGCCAGTAGTTTGCCACGAGAGGGAAAACATAAGGGAAAACTTCCCCATCTGTTGCATCACTGCGTCCACTTCCCATTGAAATTAGTGGGATCTTGTCTTTAGCCACTTTATCTAATAAAGCATAGGTTAAGCTAGTTTGTAAAAGAGAGAAGGAGGTGGCCCCTTTATCTCCTTTATTTTTTAGCTTTTCATAACACTCAATACCCCGATCAGTTTTGTATTCAGTATCACAAATTTCCCAAGATAAACGAACACCATTAATCCCTGCATCACGTGCATTAAGCATCGCCATGTAGTCCATGTAACCACCAAACATGGCTGTACTGGCTGCACTGTAAGGCCCAGAGCGATAAGTGGGCACAGGGACAAATTGTGTATCTTTAGGGGCAGGAGCCGCGCTAACCAATGTACTGCTTAATACAGTTGCCGCTAGCCCCACAAGCGTAATTTTTTTCATGTTTTAAACTCCATGTACTAAAAAATTATCTCTATTTTTCCATTCTTCACGCTTAGTGAGGGAAAGGCCATAGACGTAATTTTTCTTTTGCAATCTGCCATAAACGGGCTAAACCATGTGGCTCTACGATTAAGAAGAAAATGATTAATGCACCAAAAATCATTACTTCAATATGTGAAATCGTATCAGCATGTACTGCACCAGAGAATAAGCTAAAGAATACGTTTAACAAAATAGGGAGCAAGATGATAAATGCAGCCCCTAAGAAGGAACCTAAGATACTGCCGACACCACCAATAATAATCATAAATAAGATTTCAAAGGAGCGGGCTAAGTCAAAAGCTTGTGCATCCACTGTACCTAGATATAAAAATGCCCACAACGCACCTGCAACACCACAAAAGAAGGAGCTGATAGCAAAGGCTAGTAATTTAGTATTTAGCATTTTGATACCAATCACTTCTGCTGCAATATCCATATCACGTACTGCCATCCATGAGCGTCCGACACTACTACGAATAATATTTGCTGCGGCTAAGGCTAGGACTGAGACAATACTTAAGGTCAGTAAATAGCGACTGGCGGCAGAGCTAAACTCATACCCAAATATAATAATAGGTGGGGCAGTAATAATTCCTGATGCACTGTAGTTGGAGAACCAACCAAAGCGAGTGAGTGCCCAAATAATAAAGAATTGCGCTGCTAAGGTTGCCACTGCAAGATAGAAACCTTTAATTCGTAAGCTAGGTAAACCAAATAGAATACCGACTCCTGCAGCTGTTAAGCCTGCTAAGATAAAGTCAACAACTAATGGAATCCCCGGCATCCGCAAGGCAAAGTTATAGGCAGCAAACGCACCGACAGCCATAAAGGCAGCACTTCCTAATGAAAGCTGTCCTGCATAGCCAGTTAAGATATTTAAACCAATCGCCGCTAAGGATAGGATTAAAAAGGGAATTAGAATAGAGCCTAACCAGTATTCATTGGCAAAAACAGGCACAATGAAAAAAGCGACAGCTAATAAGCTTAAGATTCCAATTTTATCTTGTAAGATTGGAAAAATAGAGGAATCTGATTTATACGAGGATTTAAATTGTCCACATTCACGGTAAAGCATACTGTATTACACCCTTTCAATGTGTTTTTCACCGAAGAGACCTTCAGGACGGATTAATAAAATTAACATGGCTAACATGTAGGGGAACCAATCTTCGATTGCACCGCCTACGTAAGGTCCAATATACACTTCAGCAAGTTTTTCAGACCCACCAATAATTAATCCACCGACAATGGCACCGGGGACGGATGTAAAGCCACCAAGAATTAAGACAGGTAAGGCTTTTAAGGCGATTAAGGTTAAACTAAATTGTACCCCTAAACGTGAACCCCATAATAAACCAGCCACTAAGGCAACCACCCCTGCAACCGCCCATACAATCACCCAAATTTGTTGTAAAGGAATCCCAACGGTTAAAGCTGCTTGGTGATCATCTGCGACTGCACGTAAGGCGCGACCAATACGGGTTTTGTTAAAGAATACGGCAAGTACAGCCACTAAAACCCCTGCTAATAACGCAGCAATAATATCAAATTGGCTGATATACATGCCTGCAACAATGAAAGGCTCATCAGGAATACCTAAATCTAAACCGTGTACTTCTGTACCCCATAAAGTTTGTGCAAACCCTTCAATAAAGAAGGCTAAACCAATGGTTGCCATAAATAAGGTAATTTGTGGCTGGTTGACTAATTTGTCGAGTACCAGCTTTTGGATGGAATATGCCATCAATACCATAAATCCTAGGGTCAGTACTAATACTGCCCAGAAATTCAAGCCTTTTTCTAATAGACTGACAAAGGTCAGTGCGGCAAAAAACACCATTGCACCTTGGGCAAAGTTTAATACCCCAGAGGCTTTATAAATTAATACGAAACCAAGGGCAACAAGAGAGTACATAACCCCTGCAAGCAACCCACCAATTAATACTTCAAAGAAAAAATCCACGCTGTGTCCTCCTTAATGATGGCACATTAATGTGCACCACCTAAATACGCATCAATAACTTCTTGGTTAGCACGTACTTCTGATGGGGGGCCCATTGCGATACGACGACCATAATCTAATACAACAACCGTATCAGAAATATCCATCACAACACCCATATCATGCTCAATCAACACAATGGTTGTTCCAAACTCGTCATTGACATCAAGGATAAAACGACACATGTCCTCTTTTTCCTCAACATTCATTCCTGCCATTGGCTCATCTAAAAGTAGCATTTCAGGCTCTGCCGCTAAGGCACGTCCTAACTCAACACGTTTTTGTAAACCATACGGTAAACGCCCTACAGGGGTTTTACGAATGGATTCAATACGTAAAAAGTCGATAATTTCTTCTACTTTATGACGATGTTCTATCTCTTCACGTTGTGCGGCACCCCAATAAATGGCTTGCTGTAAAAAGTTAGTTTTCATTTTTAAGTTACGCCCTGTCATGATGTTGTCTAATACAGACATCCCTTTGAACAGTGCGATATTTTGGAAAGTCCGTGCAATCCCTTGACGTGCAGCTTCATCAGCACGCATTTTGCTACGGGTTTGTCCTTTATAGGTGATTTTCCCTTCTTGAGGGTGATACACACCATTGATAACGTTCAGCATGGAGCTTTTACCTGCCCCATTAGGACCGATAATCGCGGCTATTTCATGCTGCTTAACTTCTAAACTAATATTAGTTAAGGCTTTCACACCCCCAAAGCGTAGAGAAACATTCTCTACCTTCAAAAGGGTTTCACCTTTTTTTCTACCTGTTGATACCATGACTCAATCCTTTAACTTGCTTTCACAGCAGGGGTGTACGTTTTGGTATTACGGATTTTCAGGTCAGCTTTTACGACCCCTTCACGCCCATCTTCAAACTTCACTTGTGATTCAATATGACAAGTATCACTTTCACCGTATAAAGATTCGATAATATCTGCGTATTTCTCACCAACAATACGACGACGTACTTTACCTGTACGGGTTAACTCCCCATCATCGGCATCAAGTTCTTTGTGAAGAATTAAGAAACGTTTAATCTGTGAACTGGATAAGTGCTGATCTGTGGATAAGTCAAGATTGACCTGTTCAACACATTTTTCAATTAAGTCATAGACTTGATCCTGTGCTGCTAAATCAGTATAGCCTGCATAGGAAATATTATGACGCTCTGCCCAGTTACCGACTGAACCGACATCAATATTAATAAAGGCAGTGGCGTGATCACGTTTATCACCAAAAACAACCGCTTCTTTAATGTGTGGGAAGAATTTCAGTTTATTTTCAATGTATTTAGGTGCGAACATAGAGCCATCATTGATTTTACCCACATCTTTTGCGCGATCAATAATTTTTAAATGCCCATTATCATTGAAGAATCCTGCATCCCCTGTGTGGAACCAGCCATCCCCTTTCGCTTCTTCAGTGGCTTCATCATTTTTAAAGTAAGAATGAAATACACCAGGCCCACGGAAAATCACTTCGCCACTATCACTGATTTTAACTTCTGTATCAGTTGCAGGGGTTCCCACTGTATCAGGTTCAACTTCACCATTAGGTTGGATACATACGAATACCGCCCCTTCAGTCATACCGTATAATTGCTTAACGTTAATCCCTAGTGAACGATAGAAATCAAAAATATCAGGACCAATCGCTTCCCCTGCTGTGTAAGCAAGACGAATACGACTAAAGCCTAGTACATTTTTTAATGGACCATAAACTAACACATTCCCTAATGTATAAAGCAGGCGATCTTTTAAGGAAACAGATTTTTTATTTAAAATCTCAACCCCTACACGCTTTGCAACATCCATAAAGTAATGGAACATTTTTTGTTTCCATTCCGCTGCATCATCCATACGGATGTATACCTGCGTTAACAGGTTTTCATACATACGCGGTGGAGCAAAGAAATAGGTAGGCCCTAATTCACGCATATCGGTTAATACGGTTTCACTGCTTTCTGGGCAGTTGATACAAAACCCCCCTACATAGGCTTGTGCATAAGAGAAGATGTTATCCCCTACCCATGCCATAGGTAAATAGGCTAAAACTTCTTCATCATCACGTAAGCCTTCACGCTCAATCGCATTGCGGGCAGTAATAACAAGGTTGTCATAGGTCATCATCACCCCTTTAGGGCGACCTGTAGTACCTGATGTATAAATAATGGTACATACATCATCCCCTTTTGTAGAGGCTATCGCATCAGGGAAAAGACCTGTATTATCATATTCAAAATGATGTCCACGCTCTTGTATGCTTTCATAACTAGATAGGAAATCTGTTTCATACATTTCGTGGAAAAGCATTCCACGGGGATCATCAAAAATAATAAACTCTAATTTAGGGCAGCGATCTTTGATCTCTAATAATTTATCAACTTGCTCCTGATCTTCAACAATAGCAAAGCGGACTTCAGCATGTTCAAGCACAAATTGCATTTCTTCTGCAACAGAATCTTGATACAAAGCTAAAGGCACACCTCCCATACATTGGGCAGCAATTCCCCCCCAATATAAACGCGGGCGATTATCACCAATAATGGCAACTTTATCCCCTGCTTGTAAGCCCATTGCAGAGAGTCCACATGCTAAATCGCGGACTTCATCATGCACTTGTTTCCATGTCCAAGATTGCCAGATCCCTAAGTCTTTCTCACGAATAGCGACTTTATTGGGTCGGTTTTTGGCATGGTCTAATAATAATTTTGGAAAGGTATCTAGTTCGGACATAGCCGTATTCCATCATCCTCATGGTTATCGATACTGTACCTGTTTTTTATAGAGACAAGCTTTGCCTACCTCTTTGCCTTTATTACTTAGGCGCTAAACGAATCGCACCGTCTAAACGAATCACTTCACCATTTAGCATTTCATTATCAATCATATGCAATACTAATTTAGAGAACTCATCAGGACGGGTTAAACGTTTAGGGAACGGTACAGAGGCTGCTAATGCTTCTTGTACTTCTTCAGATAAACTACCTAACATAGGTGTTTCAACTAAACCGGGGGCAATCGTTAAGACACGAATCCCAAAACCAGAAAATTCACGCGCTGCTGGTAATGTTAAGGCAACAATCGCCCCTTTTGAGGCACTGTAAGCAGATTGTCCAACTTGTCCTTCATAAGCTGCAATAGAGGCCGTATTGATCACAATACCGCGTTCTCCTGAGTCATTTAAAGGATCTAAGGTTGACATACCTTCTGCTGCAAGGCGCATCATATTAAATGTACCCATGACATTAACATTAATCACTTTGCTAAAGTCATCTAAAGGCATAGGACCGTTGCGTCCTACAATACGTTTTGCTAATAAAATCCCTGCGCAGTTAACTAAAACGCGGGCAGCACCATGTGCGGCAGCAGCTTCAGCTAATGCAGCCGTGGCACTCTCAGGGTTGGTGACATCACATTGAATCGCTAAACCACCGATTTCTTCGGCAACATTTTTAACTGCGTCAACATTAATATCTAATAAGGCAACTTTTGCTCCAGCAGCAGCTAATGCGCGTGCTGTCGCTGCGCCCATACCTGATCCACCACCTGTAACGACTGCGGCTAAACCATTAACTTGCATAAACACTCCTTTGAATTATTCTTATTTATTAGGCGATAAAAGGCTATTTTTTGCTCTTTTTTATAACCTAAAACAGTACTGATAATTTACTGTAAAAAATCTTTACTTAATTGTCTGAATTTAGGGTGATCAGAGCGATGTACCCATTCAAAAAAAACCATTTCTTTAGTAACAATATGTGCCCCTGCTTCACGCATACGCTCAATACCAACTTGGGCATCATTTGGGTTACGGGAAGAAATCGCATCTGCAACAACAAAGACTTGTTTACCTTCTGCTAGTAATAACATCACAGTTTGTAATACACACACGTGTGCTTCCATCCCCACGACAATAATATGATCTTTTTGTGTATCAAGGATATGCTGCTGACATGTAGGTGATGCCATGCAAGAGAAATGGGTTTTATCCATCACGGGGGCTAAAGGGCTGATGTTTTTAAGCTCATCAATCGTGCCACCTAAGCCTTGTGGATATTGCTCAGAAATAAGGGTTTGAACTTCAAGAATATTTGCCAATTCCATTAGCCATGAACAATGTTTTACCAATTGTTCATATCCATGCACAGCACGGTATAACTTTTCTTGTACATCAATGACTAATAAACATGACTTATCTGCTTCTATTAACATAGGCTATTTCGCTGTAAAATAATTGTTTTTGCCTCAACTCCAAGGTTCATCCATGGCTAGAATTACCTTAGACCTCCCCGATACTTTTGTATTCTCTACAGAAATTCCTGTAACCATTAATATGATTAACTACGGTGGACATGTGGGCAATGATGCCATCTTGTCCGTAGCGCATGAAGCGCGTATCCGTATGCTCACCGATAAAGGTTTTAAAGAGCTAGATATTGATGGTTTTGGGCTCATCATGACCGATACCGCCATTATTTATAAAGCGGAATCATTTCATGGTGATATATTGAAAGTTTCTGTAGGACTAAGAGACTTTAATAAGTATGGCTGTGATATTGTTTATCACATCACTACAGTGGCAGATGAGAAAGAAATCGCCCGTGTTAAAACGGGAATTGTCTTTTTTGATTACACGTGCCGCAAAGTCTCCGAAATTCCTCCTGCGTTTAAATCGGTATTTTGTAAAGAAGCAGCAGCCTTGTAAATAGAAGTAGGTCTCCTCGCATCCCCTTCTATGATAAATTCATTACCTATATCTCCCCCTATTAATTCGTTTTTAGGGTGGGGAGTTATAGTGTTCTCCTTTGTTGTCATCTGTGATATCTGTGTAGCTTATAATTGTAAAATATATATATTTTATCTAGCTACATTATTTAGTTATATAGAAAATCACAGTTTTCTCAAGATAACACTATTGAAGTATAAGTCAATACGTTTTTATACGTCATAATGTATTTTGAGTAATGAGAGAAGCGCATCTCTTTCTCCTCTCATCATTGTTAAAACAACAAAGTGTGCTGCTTATTACACCTAATAAAATGTTGGTACTATTACTTTACATGTTACGACGGTATTTACCACCAACTTCAAATAAAGCGTGAGTGATTTCACCTAATGAGCAATAACGGACTGCTTCAATAAGGATTTCAAACACATTTTCATCTTTAATTGCGGCTTCTTGTAAGCGTGCAATTAACTTCTCTGCATTGTCTTTATGCTCAGTATTAAACGCTTGTAGGCGAGTAATTTGGCTTTCTTTCTCTTCTGTTGTAGAACGTGCTAATTCAATCGTGACATCTTCAGCAGGTTTTGGATTTAAGAAAGTATTCACACCAATGATAGGTAAACTACCATCATGCTTCATCATTTCATAATGCATTGATTCTTCTTGAATCTTACCACGTTGATAACCTGTTTCCATCGCACCTAATACACCACCACGCTCGGAAATATTTTCAAACTCTTGTAATACTGCCTCTTCAACTAAATCAGTCAGCTCATCAATAATAAATGCACCTTGTAATGGGTTTTCATTTTTAGATAAGCCCCACTCATTATTAATAATTAATTGAATTGCCATCGCACGACGTACAGAGTCTTCAGTGGGTGTCGTAATCGCTTCATCATAAGCATTGGTATGCAAACTATTACAGTTATCATACAAGGCAATTAATGCTTGTAATGTGGTACGAATATCATTGAAATCCATTTCCTGTGCGTGTAAAGAACGCCCAGAAGTTTGTACATGGTATTTTAATTTTTGGCTGCGTTCGTTTGCACCATATTTAAAGCGCATTGCCACAGACCAAATGCGACGCGCAACACGTCCCATCACTGAATATTCTGGATCCATTCCATTGGAGAAGAAGAATGATAAATTCGGTGCAAAATCATCAATGTGCATACCACGAGCTAAATAGGTTTCAACATAGGTGAAGCCATTAGCAAGGGTAAAGGCTAATTGTGAAATTGGGTTCGCACCTGCTTCCGCAATATGGTAACCAGAAATTGAAACAGAATAGAAGTTACGTACTTGATTATGTACAAAGTACTCTTGAATATCACCCATCAGTTTTAAGCTGAACTCTGTAGATAAAATGCAGGTATTTTGTCCTTGGTCTTCTTTTAAGATATCGGCTTGGACTGTACCACGTACATTTTTTAGTACCCATTCACGGATTTTTGCAATTTCATCATCAGTAGGTTCACGTCCATTTTCTTCACGGAATTTAGTGAACTGCTGATCAAAAGCAGTGTTAATAAACATTGCTAAAATAGTCGGTGCAGGTCCATTAATTGTCATGGAAACCGAGGTAGTCGGGCTGCATAAATCGAAACCACCATATAACACTTTCATGTCTTCTAGTGTAGCGATGGATACACCCGAGTTTCCTACTTTACCGTAAATATCAGGACGGTGATCAGGATCGCCCCCATATAAGGTTACCGAGTCAAATGCAGTAGATAAACGTTTTGCATCAGAGTGTTTAGATAAGTATTTAAAACGTTTATTGGTACGGAAAGCATCCCCTTCCCCTGCAAACATCCGTGCAGGATCTTCACCTTCACGTTTAAAGGCAAACACACCCGCCGTATAAGGGAAACTCCCCGGAACGTTTTCACGTAATAACCACTTTAATAATTCACCGTGATCTTCATAAGTCGGTAAGACTACTTTACGGATTTTAGTGCCTGATAAAGAAGTACGAGTTAATGCAGTACGGATTTCTTTATCACGAATTTTGACAACATACTCATCACCTGAATAGCTTTCTTTAACTGTTGGCCATAAGTTGAGTAATTTACGGGCACGGGGGTCTAATGCATCATCTTTTTTACTAATTAAACCGTCTAAGCCCTCTGCGTCTTTATCCACTTCGGCTAACATACGCTTAGTTTCACGTAGTTGTTGTAATTCACGCGCTGTTTTAGATTGCTCTGCTACATCTTCATGGTAGCCACGTACTGATTCTGCAATTTCAGCCAAATAACGCTGACGTTGAGCAGGGATAATAATGCTATTACTGCTTGATTCTTTCACACTGACAGCAGGTAAATGTCCACCTGTTATCCAGTCAGTCATTTCTTTTTCAGCAAAAATTTCTACTAAACCTTGGTATAGTGCAGTCACCCCGTCATCATTAAAGCGGGCGGCAATGGTACCAAAGACAGGCATATCATCAGGAGAAGTATGGAAGGCATTACGGTTGCGCTGCATTTGCTTACGTACATCACGCACTGCATCCCGTGCACCTTTACGATCAAATTTATTGATCGCAACGATATCAGCAAAATCCAACATATCAATTTTTTCTAATTGACTGGCTGCACCAAACTCGGGTGTCATCACATACATAGAGAGATCAACATGCGGCACAATGGCAGCATCCCCTTGACCAATCCCTGATGTTTCCACAACGATTAAATCAAAACCTGCAAGTTTTGTGGCAGCAATAATTTCTGGTAAGGTCGCAGGGACTTCATTTCCTGCTGCACGCGTTGCGAGAGAACGCATGTAAATATTTTCACCATCATTTGCATTCATACGAATGCGGTCACCTAATAAAGCTCCCCCACTCTTACGGCGAGAAGGGTCAACAGCAATAACAGCAATTTTTAATTGATCATTATGATCTAAACGAATACGGCGAATTAATTCATCAGTTAAGGAGGATTTACCTGCGCCCCCTGTTCCTGTAATTCCAAGTACAGGGACTTTTTTCTCTAGTGCAGAGGCGCGATCATAAATTGTTTTTTTAACGTCATCACTAGCAGCTTGATTTTCTAAAATAGTAATCAGACGGGATAAGGTTTGATAATTAGTATCTTTATCTAATTGCTCAAAATCGGTAGTCACCCCTTCGCCTAGGTCAATATCACAGCGTTCAAGGATATCATTGATCATCCCCTGTAAGCCCATTTTCTGACCATCTTCAGGTGAATAGATGTGTGCCACACCGTAATCATGTAATTCTTTAATTTCTTCAGGAACGATAACACCACCGCCCCCACCGAATACTTTAACTTTATCACCACCGTTTTCACGTAGTAAATCTACCATATATTTAAAGTACTCGACGTGTCCACCTTGGTAAGAGCTGATCGCAATACCTTGAGCATCTTCTTGGATGGCAGCACGTACCACTTCATCAACAGAGCGATTATGCCCTAGATGAATCACTTCAGCCCCTGTACTTTGTAAAATACGGCGCATAATATTAATTGATGCATCATGTCCATCAAACAAACTGGCGGCAGTGACAAAACGAATTTTGTTTTTAGCACTGTACGTCTCAGGCATGTGGATAGTTTGTGAGTTATTACTCTTCATCAGAATCCCCCGATGGCACACAAAAGCTCAAATTTTGCTGCTGACCTTTGCTGAATAGTATATTTAGACTTACTCTAGTTGACGTAAACGTCAACCTGCTTGACAGCATTGTACTCTAGTTGACGTAAACGTCAACCTTAAACGAGAATTTATTTTTATACTAGAGTAGCGACATATAACTAAAAACTTATGTATATGTAAAATAAATGGACTATATGACATACCATTTTTTAGTGTTATATGTTGAAAATAATATATTGATATAGCAGCAAATAAGCCGTGTGTGGTTAAAAATAATAGCCATAATCTACACTGTGAAGCCCATTTTCACCTAAGTTCAGGTAAGCCAGTGTGATCGCTGCAATAAGAAGTATATTTTATATTTAAATAGCACGATTATAAGTATACAAAAGGATACTATATGCCAAAAATGTACGTACTACCCAAATAGATAGTTATTGATTACAATAATTGTAATTAAAAGTAACAGCGTTTGTAGTGTGCTATTCTCTTTATTTGTTCAGTTATATATCAATGAATCACCACTATAACAAATAATTTACTATTTCAACACTCTGTTTTACATCCAATACAACAGATAGCTATTTAAAACAACACTAATTATTGTCTATCTAACTTTGGATAGATAAGGAGGATTTATATGAATAATTTTAAAGCATTACGTGTTCATCAAGTTGAAAAAGGAACAGAGTACCGCTTTGATACAATTAGTATTAATGAGTTATCAGAAGGGGAAGTAGTTTTAAAAGTTGCCTACTCCAGTATTAACTATAAAGATGCCTTAGCCATTACAGGAAAAGGTAAAATCATGCGTAAATTCCCGCTGGTTGCAGGGATTGATGTCGCAGGAACTGTAGTTAGCTCTAGTGATAACCGTTACCAAGAAGGTGATGAAGTATTAGTCGTTGGCTGTGGTATTGGTGAGAATTTTGATGGCGGCTATGCAGAATATGCACGCGTATCTGCCAATTCTATTGTTAAGCTCCCTACAGGTTTAACTTTACGCGAAAGTATGGCAATTGGTACCGCAGGGTTTACTGCTGCTCTAGCAATTCAGCGTATGGTTGATAATGGACAAACCCCTGAAATGGGTGAAGTCCTTGTCACAGGGTCTACAGGCGGTGTAGGAAGTTTAGCTATTAATATGCTAAATAAAGCAGGTTTTGACGCGGTTGCCTTAACCCGTAAAGCAGAACAAAAAGACTATTTAATTGGTTTAGGGGCAAGCCGTATTTTATTAGCAGATGAAGTTGATTTAGGTAAACGTCCCCTAGAGCGTGCAGAATGGGGGGGCGCGATTGATAATTTAGGCGGTGATACCTTAACATGGCTAACTCGTACCGTGAAACCATGGGGTAATATCGGCTCTATTGGTTTAGCCAGTTCACATAAGTTAGATACTACCGTGATGCCATTTATTTTACGTGCAGTCTCTTTATTAGGCATTAACTCTACAGAAGTCCCCACCGCATTACGTGAAAAAGTATGGCAACGTTTAGCCACTGATTTACATCCTGATGTTGATGCCATTACAAATCGTGAAGTGGCTTTAGATGATCTACCTGCTGTGATGCCTGATTATATTGATAGCAAAGTGACAGGACGTACTGTAGTACGAATTAGTTAATCATACCTTTTATATTCCTGATTAGATAATGAGGGCACCCCTTGTGGGTGCCCCCTATATGTATTTTTAATATTCCCCTTCTTTTATCTCCCCTTTTTCTTAATTCTAAAATTAATATATATAATATTTATTAAGCCTAAACCTCCTGCTGATTTAATAACAATATTGCTTTTCATTAATTTAATGAAGATACTTAATTCATGCTAAATAAATCAGTTTTTTATATCTCACAGTCTCTTTATTCTTAAATAATTATTGTCTAAAAAAGTTTACATACTGTTATGAGTAGAGGAGCAGCTTTATGAGTTTACAGAATAAATTATTACTAATGGTAGGGGTTACTTTATTGGTTACATTTATGGGGGTAAGCACAATTAGCTATCAAACAGCCCATGATGTAGCAGTAAAAAATCTGTGGAGAGAAGCTGAAAAGGTACGTAATTTTATTATGGCATATCGCCATACAGGGCAAAAAGTTTTTATTGAGCATGAAATCCCTATGATTGAAAAAAATTTATACCTTTTTCCTTCATTTTTAATAGGGTCTATTTCAGATAACTACAGTGACTGGGATAAAAGTGGCTTTCGTTTTCGTAATGTCACAAAAACCCCTCGTAACCCTAAAAATGCAGCCGATCCTTTAGAACAAGAAGTAATGGATTTTTTTAAAGAAAATCCCAAAGAAGAGCTTGTATTTAAACCCTTTGAGAATAAAAAAGGTGAACCCTACTATTTATATGCACGTCCACTTTGGATCGAAGGGCATTGCTTATCTTGTCATAATAAACCTGAAGAAGCTCCTGCAAGTATTCGTGAACGTTATACAACAGGCTGGTCATATAATGTAGGAGATTTAAGTGGCATATTGAGCATTAAAATACCTGCTAATACCATATCACAACAGACATGGCGGGTATTTACAGAACATGCAGTGATTCAGTTAGCTGGTTTTTTATTAATTTTTGCCATTATTGTGTGGGTGATGCGTTGTCATATCCTCAATCCAATGAAAGAGTTGACAATAGGTATGCAAGATATTGCACAAGGTGATTATAAACGCCAAATTACAGGCATGTCAGGAGAGTTTGCAGTATTAAGTGATACCTTTAATTGTATGGCAACAAAGCTATATGAAAATCAAGTGGCATTAAATAGCTTAAATACAGAATTAGAACAACGAGTTGAAATGCGTACTCAAGAACTTGAGCAAGCCAATAATAAAATTTCAGATCTGAATACACAATTACAAAGTGAAAATGATCGCTTAGGAACAGAATTAGCGATTACCCGAGAACTACAAGAGATGCTACTGCCTAAAAAAGCAGAACTTAAGCTAATTCATGGAATTGAAGTGGCAAGCTTTATTGCCCCTGCAACAGAAGTAGGGGGGGATTATTATGATGTATTACCTCACCCGCATGGAGTCACTATTGGGATTGGTGATGTGACAGGGCATGGTTTAGAAAGTGGTGTCATTATGCTAATGGTACAAATGGCAATTCGCACTTTAATCCGCCATAACATTACAGATTTAGAAATTATTTTAAACGTTGTCAACACAGCATTATTAGAAAATATTCAGCGTATGGGGACAGATAAAAACCTTAGTTTACTCTTATTAGATTTTCAAAACGATACGGTACATATTGCAGGACAACATGAGGAAGTATTAATTGTACGTAAAAATGGCGAAATTGAGCGAGAAGATACTATTAATTTAGGTTTTACTGTTGGTTTAGAGCAAAATATTGCTGAATTTATTGATACACGCCGTATTACCTTACAGCAAGGGGATGGGGTAGTGATTTATACAGATGGTATTACAGAAGCCTTTAACCAAGCGGGTGAAGAGTATGGTATTGAACGCTTATGCAGCATGATTCATTTACATTGGCAAAGCTCATCAACAGAAGCGATTCAAGCCAAAATTATTGATGATGTCTATCAACATATGGAGGGATTACCTGTTTCCGATGACATTACCCTGTTAGTTATTAAGCAACAAGAAAAAAAACAGTAGCTTAGTTTTCCATAATAAAAAGGGGGAATAAGTTACCTTATTCCCCCTTTTTTATATAAAAGAAATTATTGGTGATGCTTTATACAAGCTCTTCCCAATTATTTAAATCTTAATCTCTGTATTGTTTCTTTTTAGATTTGTATGGTTTTTTAGATTTATAAGGTTTTTTGTCATCATTATTATTATTCCCACCACGAGAATAACTATTACCCCCTTCTTGCCCATTAGATTCGGCAATATTCAACATCTTACCGCATACACGGACTTTCTTAAGATGTCTGAAGGTATCATCAGGAATACCAGCAGGTAGTTCAATTGTACTAAATTCATCAAATAACTTAATGCGCCCAATGTAACGGCTTTCCATTTCCGCTTCATTCGCAATAGCCCCAACAATGTGCTTAGGTTCTACCCCATCTTCACGACCCACTTCTAGACGGTAAGTCATCCAATTTACATCATCGTTACGACGACCACGATCACCTCGGTCGTTGCGATCACGACGACCACGGTCACCGCGATCACTACGATCACGGTCACGACGGTTACCCCGATCATCATCATCACGACGTTGACGACGAGGTGTTTCAGGTAATTGTAAAGGACGATCACGCTGTGCTAATAATGTTAAAGCTGCAGCAATATCAATTAATTCTAATTCACTTTCATGTTGGAAAGCATCCATTAATTGACGGAAGAAATCTAAATTTTCATTAGCAAGGACTTCATTCACTTGCTCTTTAAAACGCTCAATACGTCGTCCGCTGACTTCAGCACGACTTGGTAAACCCATTGGCTCAATTTCTTGACGAGTAGAACGCTCAATAGTGCGTAACATACGACGTTCACGTGGGGCGACGAATAAAATAGCTTCCCCTGTACGTCCTGCACGTCCTGTACGACCGATACGATGAACATATACTTCACTATCGTAAGGAATGTCATAGTTAATAACATGACTAATACGGGATACATCTAATCCACGTGCCGCAACATCTGTTGCAATAATGACATCTAAATCACTATTTTTTAAACGTTCAACATTTTTTTCACGTTGCGCTTGGTTCATGTCACCATTTAAAGCTGCCGCAGCATATCCCCGCGCTTCTAATTTCTCTGCTAACTCTTCAGTTGCACTCTTAGTCCGTACAAAGATAATAATGGCATCAAAAGTTTCTACTTCTAAAATACGGGTTAAAGCATCTAACTTATTTACCCCACTGACTAACCAATAACGCTGTTTAATCGCGCCCACTGTAGCCGTTTTGGTTTTAATCTTGATTTCAACAGGATTTGTTAAGTAATTATCAGCCACTTTACGCACTTCACGTGGCATGGTTGCGGAGAATAAAGCAACTTGACGCTCTTTAGGCGTATGATTAATGATCCATTCCACTTCTTCAATGAAGCCCATGCGCAACATTTCATCCGCTTCATCTAATACTAATGTTTTTAAGCCACTGAGTACTAATGAGCCACGGCGTAAGTGATCTGCAATACGCCCTGGAGTGCCTACCACAACATGTACACCACGACGTAATGGGTGTAATTGTTGCCCCATTGCTTGACCACCATAAATAGGTAGGACGTGGAAATTTTTTAAATTACGTGCATAACGTTGGAATGCTTCAGCAACCTGAATCGCAAGCTCACGTGTAGGAGTTAATACTAAAACTTGTGGTGAACGTTCGTTTAAATCAATGTTACTTAATAGAGGCAGGGCAAAAGCAGCTGTTTTTCCTGTTCCTGTTTGCGCTTGACCAATTAAATCATTTTTTTCTAATAAAGGAGGAATGGCAGCGGCTTGAATAGGGGAAGGGGCTTCGTAGCCTACGTCTTGAACCGCTTTAAGAACGGGGGCTGAAAGAGATAATTCGCTAAAATCATTAATTGTCGTGGACATAGATGATGGTACCTATAGGGATGCAAAGAGAGCGTAAAAAGTAACAGGATGAAATCAAGTCATCAGTATTTACATCGGGGCATTTTTATCCAAAGAGAGAGAATACATGTCGTGTATTACTCAAAACACAGAAAGTAAAGCAAGAAAAATAAGGAGATTTTTTAAATCTCATTTTTATCTGCTATATCATGCTTGGCATTGATAAATAGGGTTGGTTTCTATGGGGATGTCTTACCGCACAATGTAATTGTGCCTCTTCACTTTCCATACACACACCTGACCATCTAGTTATGTTCTCGTGTCATAACCCTGGTTTATTCTGTCCAAGAAAACCGCCCATACTAACAGAAACCTAATAATAAATATATAGTTATCAAAAATAGTTTTGATTTAATGCTGATTTCTTGTTGTCGAGCAAAATGTGCAATCACCCCTGTATAGAATGCAAGTTGAATTGAATCAATAAGGTGCATTGATACCCCTCTTGTCAGTCAGTATTAGAACATAGAGGTATTTTTAACGGCTATACAAAGCATGAGTGTGGTCAACTAATAATAAAAATGACACACTGCAACATTTACTCGGCGTATTCTAGCACAGATATATAAAAATAGGTGTACCTATTCTGTATTATTCATGTTCTTTATTAAGCAGCTTAGAAACTGAAATAAGCTATTTTTAGTGCATTATTACTTCCCCAATAAAAAATCATTAACAAAAATTATTATTTTTATATGAATTTTTAGAGACATAAAAAAAGGGAAAATGATTAAAACCATTTTCCCTTTTTATCTACTGTTCTACTCAAAATGCTGTATTGCAAAAAGTAAAGCAGCCTATTTTTTACCTATTCGCGACTTAACGGCGTTTATTTAGCATATGTTTAGTATCAGGGCCTATTGGTAAGCCATAATCATGAGAAGCTAACACCACACCATCATTTGCACGCACTAATTTTGCATTCACGTAAACAGTGCGCTTTCCTGCTGCATATGTCCCAACTAATACTGCATGAGCATCATGTTGTAAACTGATTTCACGAATTTCACGTGATAGCAATAATTCACCTGTTTGCTCTTGAATAAAAACGTTATTACGCAATTTCATTTCAAAAACTTTAAAGCCTTTTTTAGAAATGGCAGAGCCAATTTGTTCTGCAACAATGCGCCCAAAAGTAGAGGAGCGATGTACATTATCAATATTTACAAAGCTTGCCACTAAAATAGGTTTTGTAGGTAAAAGGTTTAGGCCTTTGCCATTATTAGGATTTTTATAGTGATGGGACACTTCACCTAATAATGAATCAGCAGCATGATAACTGGTTTTAACCAGATCAGCATCTTCAATTTGTTTATTTTTAGGTTGTGATGAACAGCCTGTAATAAATAAAACACATGCGGTGACACACGCTAATTTTACGATATTTTTTCTCAACATAATGAACAACCTTGTTAACAATTACCCGCACGGCAATTGACTAAGTTAAACGAACGGCTGTCATTTTCATAATGGTCTTGATCACCCGTGTTAATGTAATATATTGCGGTATCACCAAAAATGTATTGATTACCTAATGTCATGGAGGTGGTAATCGCCACTTCACTTGCAGTGATAGGTCCTAACCATGCCCCGCCAACACGACGATTTTTATGTTGAGTCACCTGCATTTCATATTCCAGCATCAACGGATTATCATATTTAATATCGTCTTCACAATCTAGCAGATTATCACGTTGTAACATGCTTTCATTACGAAAACGTTGACGATCAACCCGTGTCATCTTATCAGTAGCTAAAGGATGCGTATTCGCATCATTTATGCGTGTGACTTTATCACGGTAACATTTATTTGTAATGACAAATAACCCTCTTTGGATAAGCTGATTACGTAACAAATCATCAAAAGTTTTCCCAAAGTCAGCCTTTTGTTGTTCGCGCGTCGTTCGTATATAAATAGGTAGAGACTGTTGACTTAATACAGCAAGTTCAGGATTATTATTTAATGTCTCTTGAATCCGATCCGCCACATTTGCAGCTAAAACATCCCAATGATGAATAGCTTGCATTTTCCGCTGTGCCGTAATCGGATACGATGTTGCCACAGGTACAGGGCGTTGTGAACACCCAGTGATAGTGAATAGCCCTATTAAGGAAAGTAATAGTAAGCGTTCTTTCATGAAGAAAAGCCCTCAAAGCGTATTTAAAGCTCTTTATATTTAATGAATTATTCAATCATATTTTTTATTATGATGCGAGCATTTTTTTATATATTGCAATAACTAATCGCATTATCTTAATGTAATTTATAGTTATTAGTGTAGTTAAAAAATAGGATTATACCAGCGAAAAACAGGTATGTTATTTGCTTCGTGGTTTATTAACGTTAAAAATAATACGATAATAAGATAAAACAGAGAGTAGGGGTGTTTTATGATGTGTAATAATCGTCTTTTTTGCAGTGCTGTGCTGCTATTGTTCCTCACAGGGTGCTCAGGTTTATTACCTAGTATTGAGCAAACAACCAAATCACCATGGGAAAGTTTTGGAGAAGCGAAAAAATCCTTTGATAAAATTACGCCTAGGAAGACTACCACGGAGGAGTTGAAGCAACTGGGCTTTGATCCTTTTGAAACCCCTAATGTGACCTTAATCACCTATTTAGAGATTATTGAGCATTTTATGCCCAACCCTTCTATCACTTTGCAACATCTCGACCCTGGGGTCAGAGCTTGCCTAAAATCACGTCATGCTTGTCATGGCTACGCGGTCGCGCCTAAGATGGAAACCAGTCGTCGCTATGGTAATACCGCTGCGGATTTATTTAATTTCCGCCGCAAAACCATGACTACAGGTTGGGAGTTTGATGCCTTAATTGTCATTAAAGATGATTTAGTGGTGTATAAATTATGGGGAGGACAGCCTAATATTGAGAAATTTGAAGACAAACGCAATCCACTGGGCCCTTTACAGGATGTGGGTAAATTACTTAAGTTTTAATGCTGTAATTTGATAATAATGAAAATAAGGTATGTCTTAGTCTTAAGCATTATTTTTTACCTAGGCAGCTTCTCCTGTGGGCAAGCTGCTTATGTAGAAAAAAATCATCGTGTTTGCCATCAATTGAATACACCAAGTATGCAAACTGATGCAGTCACCTTGTTAACAAAGCATTCATTTTTAGTTAATTTTCCGGGGTATCAAAATGTGTGTTTTCTTGCCTTGCGTACACCAACAAATTATCAATTTATATTAAGTAATCTGGCATCCCAAGAGCTGTATCATTTTGTATTACCTAAAACTGTGACCCCAAAATGCCATTTAATTGCTGTCGCATTTGACGATTTTAATCAGGATAAATTTGCAGAATTGGTGATCATGCAACGCTGCCAAGCAGCGGCTAATAATGCCTATTACCAACATGCCATTTTCTGGAGTCGTACCACAGGGTGGAATTGGTATTATGATCCAAAAGTCAGCCGTGAAATCAGCAATTATGCTAAATACGCCAAGGTAAAGCAGTATTTACAGCATCACCCTGAAGGACACGCGCCCACAGTACTGCTATTAACAGGGCAATTAAAAACGGATCCGATTGGTTTTTTATTCGTCCCTGATAATGAGCTATTAACCCTTTATGAAATCGATCGCTATCCCAATTATATGAAACAACAAGCTACACAATTATTGCCCCATACGGTAAGAATTAGTGCTAAACTTGTACGCACTTATCAACGAGGTCAAATGACTTATAAAGTCATTGATTTATTAAGCATTGATAAGATACTTCCTTGAGATATTATAAATAAAAAGAATGAGTGCATGACAATAACCCCCCATGCCACGCCACCTGTGATAATAAAACGCCTTGGGCAGGCAGAATACGCCAGTACCTATAAAGCAATGCAAGGTTTTACTGACCAGCGTGACAGTAATACGCCTGATGAATTATGGATATTGGAACATCCACCTGTGTATACACTAGGATTAGCAGGGAAAGAAGAGCATTTATTAAATACAGGGCAGATTCCTGTACACCATATTGATCGTGGTGGACAGGTGACTTATCACGGTTTAGGTCAATTGGTCGTATATGTATTAATGGATGTGAAACGCCGCCGCTGGGGCGTGCGTCAACTGGTGACAGCCCTAGAACAAGCGGTGATTGACTATTTGGCAAGCTACCAAGTGATAGCTGAACGGCGCGACAATGCCCCAGGAGTCTATGTTGCAGATAAGAAAATTTCTGCGCTGGGTCTACGTGTACGGCGCGGCTGTAGTTATCATGGCTTAAGCTTGAATAACACCATGGATACACGTCCCTTTAATGGAATTAATCCTTGTGGTTATGAAGGGCTGGAAGTCACGCAGTTGATTGACGAAGGCATTGATGTATCTATGGAAACTATGGTAGATACCTTTATTCCTTATTTGATCGCTGCCTTAGATTACACAGCCTATGAAACGGCTGAAATCAGCTCATAATCCTTATATTTATACTAAAAATCCTCTACTGTCCCTACCCTGTCATTGAGTGAGATGTGAATACAATGAGTAAAAGTTCTGTAAAAACAGGTGTTCCTTTACGTGGTGAAGATAAAGTCGCGCGTATTCCCATTAAAATTGAACCTACGGATATTAAAACCCGTGAGCGTAAACCCGACTGGATTCGTATTAAAGTTCCCTTAGGTAACAGCGTTAAGAAAATTAAAGATCAGTTACGCGAAAACAGTTTAAATTCTGTTTGTGAAGAAGCCACTTGTCCCAATTTAAACGAATGTTTTTCAAAGGGAACGGCAACTTTTATGATCATGGGGGAAATTTGTACGCGTCGTTGTCCTTTCTGTGATGTAGCACACGGTCGCCCAAACCCACTTGATCCTGATGAACCTAAAAATCTGGCAAAAACCATTGCAGATATGAAGCTAAAGTATGTCGTTATTACTTCCGTTGATCGGGATGATTTACGTGATGGCGGCGCAGCACATTTTGTAGAATGTATTAAAGCCATTCGTGCTGAATCCCCTACAACTAAAATTGAAGTGCTTGTGCCTGATTTTCGTGGACGTATGGAGATTGCACTGGATATCTTCCGTCAATCCCCCCCTGATGTGTTTAACCACAATATGGAAACTGTGCCTCGTTTATATAAACAATCACGCCCTGGGGCAGATTATGAATGGTCATTAAAATTGCTTAAAGAATTTAAAGCGATGCATCCTGATGTACCAACTAAATCAGGTTTAATGGTCGGTTTAGGCGAGGAAATCAGTGAAGTTGAAGAAGTGATGCAGGATTTACGAGATCATAATTGTGAAATGCTTACCATTGGGCAGTATTTACAACCAACTCGTTATCATTTACCTGTATCACGTTATGTACACCCTGATGAATTTAATGCATTAGGAGAAAAAGGTGATGCCATGGGGTTTGATAATGTTGCCAGTGCACCTTTAGTACGCTCCTCTTATCATGCTGATTTACAAGCAAAAGGTGAAACGATATAATGTAAATCTTTGATACCTCGAATAAAAAATTCGAGGTATTCACACTATGTTATATATCTTGAAAGCTTGGGTTTCCTGTACAGCATTAAATAACACAATAGAGAACTATGGCAGCGTTTGAATACAGTGCATTGGATGCACAAGGACGTATTTGTAAAGGGGTACTTGAAGGGGATACTGCGCGTGTTATTCGTCAACAACTGCGTGAAAAAAACCTAACACCCTTAGATTTACAGGAAGTCAGTGCAAAAAATACACAGCATAAACAAAGTCGTTTACGGATCAGTGCGGCAGATTTAGCTTTGATTACCCGCCAGCTTGCCACACTCATTCGTGCCAGCCTTGCTTTAGAAGAAACCTTACGTGCTGTCTCAGAGCAAACGGAAAAACCACGAATTAAAAGCTTATTATTAGCAGTGCGTGCACGGGTTTTAGAGGGGCACAGTTTAGCTGATAGTCTTGCTCTCTACCCTCATGTATTTTCTGAATTATTTCGAGCTACTGTTGCGGCAGGAGAACAGTCAGGGCATTTAGATTTAGTATTAGAACGCTTAGCCGATTATACTGAAAACCGTCAACATTTACGCCAAAAAACCATGATGGCACTTTTTTACCCTGCATTATTAACATTAGTGGCACTGGGTGTAGTGGTTGGTTTGCTTGCCTATGTCGTACCACAAGTAGTGCAAGTGTTTAACAACATGAATCAAAGCTTACCGTGGTTAACACAAACCTTAATACACATTAGTGACTTTTTACGTCATTGGGGTATATATTTATTTTTAGCTATTATCAGTAGTATTTTTCTACTTCGGCATCTCTTACAGTATGATAAATTTTTATTTCGTTATCATCATTTATTATTAAAATTACCGATTATTTCTCGTTTAGAACGCGGGGCTAATGTGGCACGTTTCACGCGTACTTTAAGTATTTTAACGGAAAGCGGGGTACCTATGTTAGATGGCTTACGTATTACCGCACAGGTTGTTGCAAACCGTCCCATGCGACAAGCAATTGAGCAGGCAAGTCTCAAAGTCAGTGAAGGAACCAGTTTGCATCAAGCCCTAGAGGTGACAAAATTATTTCCCCCCATGACCGTTTATCTTATCGCCAGTGGAGAAGCCAGTGGGGATTTAGAGCACATGTTAGCACGCGCAGCCATTGGGCAAGAGCGCGAGCTAGAAGGCTATATTGCTGTTTTACTTGGCTTATTTGAGCCTTTATTAATTCTTGTGATGGGCGGTGTGGTATTAACTATTGTACTGGCAATATTAATGCCTATTTTTGAGCTAAACCAATTAGTGCAATAAAAAATAACACAGTTATTTATAAAAACGCCTATTTTTGCTACAATTTCAATGAAAATGTATTTTTATCTACTATGAGCTTTTTACTACACACTATGTATAAAATGATATGCGCTTTATTTTGCACGGTTTGCATGATGAGCTTATCACTACAGACCGTTCATGCAAGCTCCTCAATCACCACTGATTCATCGTGTTTACACTGCCAACAGGCAATAACCGCCTTAACAGTAGACGAACGAGATGCACAGCTAAAAAAATTACCTCATTGGCACTATGATCCCATAAAACAAGAAATTGTACGCCAGTACCATTTTAACAACTATTATGACACGCTTGCTTTTGTCAATGCAGTGGCGTGGCTTGCTCATCGTAGCGATCATCATCCCACTTTAATTGTGCGCTATAAAGACTGTGAAGTACGACTGAGTACACATGAAGTTTCAAATATTTCCATACGAGATATACACAGTGCAAAACAGATTGATGATCTGATTAAATAACGCCTTGATAGCTTTTTAAGCAATACGATGAACACTTTTATACATTCTCCTACAGAGCATATAGATGGCAACAATTACTGACTCCCGTCGACAAAGACTAAAACGTAACCGTGCAAAACGTATTACGATTGCAATTGATTTTTTGTGTGAACGTTTTCCTTTATGTTTTTTTTCTGATCCTGAGAAAATAAGACCTTTATCAGTTGGCACACAACAAAAAATCTTTGATATTTTAGAAAAGGAAGAGTTGCCTGAAGGGGTTACCTACTCCCGCATTAAAATGGGTTTATATGCCTATTGTAATGCACCAGCTTACCGTAAGCTCAAAGCAAAAGTAGGAGTTGTACGAATTGATTTAGAAGGAAAGGAATCTGGTGCGGTAACAGAAGAAGAAACCCGCTTACATAAAGAAGCAGTAAAGCGTATTTTTAGTGCACGTAAGGTGCAACAACGTCAAGCTGCTGAAAAAGCAAAAGCGAAAAAAGAAGCTAAAGCCGTAGATGAAAATCAGGGTACTGCACCAAAGAATAAACCTGCCCCTAAAAAACAAGAGAAACAAACAAAAAAAGCACGCCCTAAAATACCCCCCAATCAAGAACAAGGAAATACAGCAGCTAAACCAGCAAAACGCCAAAATAAATCAGCAAATGTATTTATGCGTAAAAAGCGTTCAGCACCACCTCCTTCTACAGGAAATGATGCTTTACAAGAGCCAATGCAGCCTTTAATTGATTCTGAAAAACCCACAACTGCACCAAAAGTAGTTTTCAAAAAACGCCGTACCCTATCTGTAAAATAAATCTATATACGGGGGGTATTTATCTTGATACAACATACGCTCTTTTCACATGTGGAAAACCATTTTATTCACTACATTAGTTAGTTTTTTTCTGGGGGTGTTTACCACCCTGTATACACAACGTTATGCTCCTGAGTTTAAGCTACGACAGAAAAAAAATACAAGCTATGATTATTTAGTACAATTAGCAGACAGTTATGCTAAACGTTATCATATTCCCTCTCCTTTATTTCGCGCTGTCATTAAAGTCGAATCTAATTGGAATATTTCTGCCATTAGCTCTCAAGGAGCTGTGGGATTAGGGCAATTGATGCTTAGTGCTGCGGATGATTGTGGCTTATCCGCACATGAACGTTATAATCCTGAAAAAAATCTAAAGTGCAGTGCATGGCATTTGGCAAGACATAAACGTAATTGGAAGTCATGGCGCAATGCCTTGTATGCCTATAACTGGGGGCACGGTAATTTAAGCCGCAAAGGTAAACATAATGCCCCAAGAGAAACCCGCCGTTATGCAGATATGATTCTCAAAAAATGGCAAAAAGCACAGAATAAAGTTTAAGATTTAATGATGTTCTGAAGTTATGCACTCACCAGAAAGTTATGATATTCATCAAACCGTAGCAGTGCATACAACACTTCACTGCCATTAAGTTAAGGGGATTATCTGGCTTCATGCACTCCGCGCTGGAATCCCGTCCCTGACACTCTGCATCATCTTGCTTAAAGCTACCAAGGTATCAGCTTAAGGGGAATATTGCTTTTAAGCCTTAACCTAATGGCAGTGATGCAACGCTTGTTGCTGAATCTAATTCAGTCATGATTTATAACAGTGGGATGATTAAAAAATAAAAAAACCGCTTTTATTTTTAATATAAAAGCGGTGAAAAACGAGAAAGTGTAATCTAGGTTAGTTATGAAGTACTAAGAGCTTCCCGTGCAAAAACTTGTACGGTTGCCGCACCTTGATCTCCCCCAGTAAGTTGAATTTGACTGAGTTTTTCTAAATTATCAGAATCGTACACCTCGATTGTATTGAGTGTCCCACCAATATAGATTTTATCCCCTGAACTAGACATGTTGATACAATAAAAGGAATGGTCTAAATCAACACGTTTCACCACTTTTCCTGTTTTCACATCATGTTTTGTTAGTTGGCTTAGAATCCCATAGAGGATATTTTTATCTTTAGGATGTGTGATACCTGTAAACATGATCACTTCAATCGGTGCAAATTCACGCTGTTCTGCTTCCCCCGTAGTTAAATCTACACGAGAATACCCCCATAACCATTCTGCTGTCGCAGGGTCTTGGCTTCCATCTTTGAATTTTGCAGTGGTGTACATAATTAAAAATTCTTTGGAAATATCGCCAATTGGCCAGACAGCTAATGCATCAGGGTTTGCCATATTTTTCCGCCCCCAATCACGCATTTTAATTTTAATATCAACGCTACCTTTCACAGGATCAATAGCGTAAATATGTGCACCTGCTGCGTAAACAGTCCCATCTGCCCCTGTTGCCATCGTGCTAATTTGTCGTGGTGCTGGGAAAGTTTTCGCTACTTTTGCATTTAAACCATCGGCAACATTAAAGACAGCAAAGCGAGGCGGTAACACTTTATATTCATTTTTGCCTAAAAAGGTGGGGGTTTGAATTGTATAAACCTGTTTATTATCAGGACTTACTGCTAAAGAGGTAATGGTTTTAACCCGTTCTTTAGACGTGGATTGTTTAGCTGAAAAAGTGACTTTACAGTTATCGATATTAATACCATAAATATTTTCCCAGCGACCTGCTAACACAAAAGCAGTGCTTTTATCAGGTGACATCACCACCACCCCAGGGGAAATGTGATCAGGAACTTTACACGTTCTGACAACTTTCTCAGTTTTCAGATCCACCACTTGTAAATTATTGGGGCGGTTTGCCGTGACTAAGTAATCTTGTACGGCTGCATGAACAGGGTTGGAGATTACGCACAGTATTCCCAAACTGGGTACAAGCTGTTTAAACCAATTTGATACACTCATTTTACTCACTCTCCTTAGTTAGTCTTTATCGTCTGGGAATACACTGTGTAAATTACGCCAGCTTTCCGTGGTGGAGTCTGCATTTTTTGTCCAATCAGGATAAGTATTCATGGTGTCAGGCACTTGAGCAGGCCACCAACATGGATCAGAGCAGCCGTATAAATCTGCCTCCATAGGCTGGCATAAACTGGCAACGCCACCAAAGGCATCGACCTCCCATCCAGGATCTGTGGTAGCAGTACATCCCACCACATTGGATTGCATAGCAAGGACTTCTTCTGCTTGGTTTTCATCCACTGCTTGATTGAGTAATTTTGATTTTTGGTTTAAGGGTTTTAAATGTTTCATGTCTGAGGTATCTCTTTTGCAGCGGTACGAGGCGTGAGGTAGGTATCAAAAAAATCAGGATTTTCTGCCATAATTTCAGCATAAGCTTGTACAGAAAAATCTACCCAATCCCGCATTAAGTCACAATAATGATAAGTGGGGTGAGCGGGATCACTGTAACGGGCATAACTTTCGTGATAACAGCCCCCTGAACACAGATTACGAATATGACAGGTTTCACAGCCTTTCTCAGCACGATCCAAACGTTCAGAAATAAATTCACCTAAACGACTTTTATCAATACCTGTCTCTAAGGTGCCAAAGTTGGGTAAATCAGAGCCTGTGAAGCGATGACATAAATTAATACCCCCCGTGTTATCAATGGCAACCATCGCTGTACCCGCACCACAAGGTAAAGATTTTTTCTTACCCTCATGTAAGTTAGTGAGCATTTGGTGCAAATTAGCAAAGCCAATACTGCGATTTTGACAGGCTGCGGCAACATAATGCTTACCAAGGGTTTTCATGCCTTCAAATACCTGTACCAACTCATCATTACTGAGATTAAACAGAGAAATATCACCCGAAGTAACAGGTGAAAATCCCACCTCATTAAATCCTAAATCATTAAATAAATGATCCCAGATATCAACAATATCGGTGACACCACGGGTTAAAGTTACCCGTGCCCCCACTGGACGGCTGGTATAGCGTTTTAATAGCATCTTCACTTTAGAAGCAACAAGGTCATAAGTTCCTTGCCCTTTGATGGAGAGGCGATTTTTATCATGTAAGGCTTTAGGGCCATCAATACTCACGGTTAAACCAAAACGGTGTGCATTGAGCCAATCAACTGTGGACTCTTTTAATAAAGTGGCATTGGTGGTTAAAGAGAAATCTACCTGTTTTTTTAATGCAGCAAAACGCGGTTCAGCATGTTCTACCACTGATTTAATCAGTGGCAAATTAGTGAGTGGCTCGCCACCAAAAAAAACAATATTGTAGCTATCCTGATCAGGTGATTCTTCCAGTAATAAATCAATAGAACGTATTGCCGTCTCTAAGGACATTTTCTGCCCTTTACTGGGAGAGGTTAAATCCTCCTTGTAACAATAAGTACAACTGAGATTACAGCCTGTATTGACATTCAGCACCACCGTATTAAGAGGCAGCTCTTTGAGTTCTAAAGGCAGTGGATTATGGGCTTTCCCCTCTTTTTCTTGAGAAATGATCTCCATAGCAAGAAAATCACGGATGGTTTGCTCCACTTCCTCAGGCGCGTGGCTTGTACACAAACCTTGCTGAATGGTTGCCAGTGAGGTTTCAGGCTTACGTTTTAATAAATTCAGTAAATCAGTACTTAAATCATCTAAGGCAAAAATACTGGTGGTCGGCACATGAAATAATAAACGCTGTTCTTCTGCATCCAAACGGTGCACATTATGCGTATTTAAATAAAATTTAGCGGTCATAGTTATTACTCCGCTTAGCGAATAGGAGGATTATTCCAGCGTTGAACCGTCACAATAAGTTGTCCATCGCCTGTTAAGGTCGTCTCTCCCTCTTTAACGCTGGCGGTCACTTTTAAGTTTCCTGCGTTATTGGTACTGAATTTACGCTTGGGGTTAGGACCTGCCACAGCAGGCACAAAAAGACCTGTTTCAGCATTCATTTTACCTGCAAATTCAATATCTTTATCTGCTTTAGCTTGAGCATCAAAAGGAGAAACTGCCCAGCTAGCAGGCATGATACCAATACGCTGATCATCCGCTGTGCCTGCTTTACCGTCTTTTCCTGCGCTATAAGCCACGGCATCAAAATGGGCGTGAGCTTTAGGTGTTGGGGCATCAGCGCCCCCGACTCGTGCTACAGCATAAGCAGGTTCAACCCCAATACGAGCAATTTTGTCATATACAGTAATGGCTATTTTATTTTTACCCACACTAATCTGCTGCGTACCTGTTTTTGCAGCATCACTGACTGTAACCGCGAGTTGAATTTCTTGGCTATTTTGGCTAATAATCTTATCAACTTTAATTGTATCAGGTGTGCTGATTTTTCCTGCTAAATCACTGCCTAATAAGCTTAATGTTGTGCTACTTCCTACTTTTAAGTAACGTGGGTAAGTGGTGAGTAATTGATTCGTACCACGTATGGCTGTGACATCTCCACCAAGGTTTTCATCTTTCTTACTAAACATCCGCCCCGTGAGTTGGTCACCAGCTTGATTACTCTGTAAGACTTGGCGCATTTTTACCCCATCTAAAGTTAAACTACCCCGCCATTCATAATTAGTATACACAATGGCTGATCCTTTTCCTGTCAGCGGTTTGTTATCAGCTAAAGTATGCCCTGTAAAAGTTAAATCATAATGATCAGTACTGGTTTCTGTGGCGTTTAAGGTGCCCACATACGCGCCTTTTTCAGGTAAACGCCCTGTAATACGCCAAGCTCCTGCAAGATTGACCGCTTTTTGTTTTTGCCATGCTGTCCATGCATCGCTTGTAAAAGGATAAGTTTTGGCTAAATAGGGCACCATTTTATTTAACGCAATAGGGAACCAATCACGATCTCGTCCCATTGCTTGGTATTCTAAAGTGGGGAATTGCCCAAGGTGGAAGTGTACCAATTTACGCCATTCTTCTTCAGTACGGCGTTGTAGCCCTACACGCGCACCTGAGTGACAACGTGCACACATTTCTGCAAATAAACTGTTATCAATTTTTTCACGGGTATTTAAACGGGTTTCTAAAATATAACGAAAAGGGGCGGATTCTTGAGGAGCCAAGCCTTGTCTATCGGCTAAATATTTAACTAAAGTACGACGTTCTTCTTGGGTGATCTTTAGATCATGTATCAGCTGCATACGCGCGATAGTCATCAACCACCCTTCGGGGGTTTTTCGTTGCTGGCTAATACGTTGCCATGTGGGGGCAGGCGGGGCTTTTTTAGTTTTAACTGTGGTATGACAGAGGCGGCATTTATTTTTAATTAAGCCCTCCCCTGTTTGTGCCCATGTCTGGCTTGTTAGCATTAGCAAACCTGCGGACAGTAGTCCTATGTAGTGTATGCGCATCCTATACGCTCTCCTCTGGTCATTATTATAATCATTTTTGTAAAAGGCATGATGTATGCCATATGATTAAACTATTGTTTTTGTTTGTTTTAATGTTTTTTTGTTAAAAGCTATCGGTGTATCAAGGCGACACAAATGTTTCAAATTGAAACACTCTTTTAGCTTCTAGTAGTATAGGATCATTATGGTTAATAAATAGATAAAAGAGAGAAATATATTTTGCCCATCATACCCCGATATTTCTCCATCCTGTAGGGGCACACCCTTGTGGTTGCCCCTGATGGTGGTTTTTGTGGTGATGGTCATACCTTTGGTGGTTGTTCAAGGGTTACCCCTACATTTCCCCTCGTTCCTCACGCGCCTGCGTGGGAATGCTCTCTTGGGCGTGTTACGTCCTCTTCTTTAAGCTACCTCGGTGCTAAAAATATTCCTTGTTTTATTTTCCGTGCTGAAAACTTAAAAAACATGGGTAAGTTCATGACGCAACGCGTCAGGGAAGGCATTCCCGCGTAAGGACACGCCACTGCCATTAAGTTAAGGATTAAAAGCAATACTTCAGTACTCTTTTAACAAAACTTAAACGATAATGAGCTCGCCGCTTTTTTCTTATTGGGTTACGGT
>Ga0193958_1000070_pt1 | contig 47841 bp, 24 predicted proteins | sample FB_1_MG_FD_140320 | JGI IMG/M metagenome (GOLD analysis project Ga0193958, IMG submission 140320) | Microbial mat bacterial communities from the Broadkill River, Lewes, Delaware, United States - FB_1_MG | ecosystem: Environmental > Aquatic > Freshwater > River > Microbial mats | place: USA... | reverse complement strand
GCGGGAAGCTTTGTAATAGCAAGGTGTCTAAAGACAAACCGCTAACTGTCTAAGAACATTCGCTGCGCAAAAAATGAATCGTCAACTAATGCCACAAACAAAAACAGCCGCTCGTAAGCGACTGTTTTTGAAGGAATTTTGGTAGGACTACCCAGATTCGAACTGGGGACCTCTACCATGTCAAAATTAGCATCATAACCTTATACAAGGCACGATCCTCTTCCCAAGCAGCACTTAACTGCTCCAATCTGCACTCGACCCCCATTGGCTATGGTTAAAATAAGCAGAATCAGCATTTTTGGAACATTTAAAGGCGCTATCTAGGCACAATTCGCTTGACCTCTACATCTATTTGGTCGAAATTCGTACTAATAAAAATGAACATTCAAGATTAAATCTTTTGATCAAAATTAGGATTCAGATGATTTAGTAGTTGGCTCACTTGAGCAGTATGGGAGGCGATGATGTCGGAGATTACCGGGGAATCGGAGATCACGGTTCAGTACAGCAAGGATTTTCACGTCTCAGGGAAGCGTGTTCTGAGACCGCTAGCAAACATTGATGGCGTAGGCGGAGGACACAGAAATTCCCCTCATTTGGTCCTCCCAATCATCCCGATAATTGCCAAAAAGTCCTGCAAAAATGGCTACCAACTACTGAATTTTGGTGACACTAGAGTCACCAGAGAATTGTCAGAATTTAACTCGGCAACCATGGTCGAATGCCTACTGGTCGACGAAAACATCGAGCAAGTTCGAGCTGTTACTGGTGAGATATACCCCCAGATTTGTACAAAAACCTCGACAATTTCATTCCTTCAAAGCCTGACTACGAGTCAATCTCTCAGAAAGATTTTGGGAGATTTTTTCGGGTGCGCCAGCAGCCATAAAAATTCAGATTTTTCAGTTGATAAACTGGCTAAATTACTGGCACCAAATGGCCCATCCAAGGCGACCATTAATCGGTGTCTTTCAACCCAAAAGGCTGGCACCAGGGCCACCAAAACTCCCAGAAATGCAAGTCAGGAAGAGGCGCCAGCTAACCAGAACACTGAGGCTCAAACGGGCGAAAGTTTGGCCTCAGGTGATAGTTCTACTAAGGAGCCCCAGCCAGAATCAGCAGGCAAAGACACCTCAGAAGCGGCAGAATCACTGCAAGGTCAGGTGGGAGATCAAACTCAGTCCCCCCGAAATGATGAGCCTTCGATGGAGCCTTCCGGGCAAGAAACAAAATCCAGCAACTCGCCCCAGGCAGATAATTGTCCAGAAGCACCGGAGAAGATTCATCCAGACCAAAGCTCAAAAACTGGAGAGTCGCTCCATCAACAATCGAAGGCACCAGCTGAAGCTCCAAAACCACCATCCATTGAAAAAGAAGAATCACAGCAGTCGTCCCCAGAGCCGGGCGCTGAACCTCTCTCTAACGTAACAGAGCCCACTCTCCAAGAAGAAAACGAATCCAATACAACAGGTGGAGCCAGCTCCATTCGAACTGAGGGACCCGAGCCGCCCTCATGGGTAACAGAACCCCCGTTCCCAGAAGAAAACGAATTAAAGACAACTGGTGAGGTCTGCAGCGTTCGAAGTGAGGATCCCGAGCCGCCAGATGATTCTCATGACAACAACAAACCATCATTGCCTGAGTTACCTGAGCTAACTGCCCTAGTGCAGAATAAATGGTGTGAACATTTTGAACTCGACCTGGAATATTTCAATTTCTTGAGCAATTCACTTCTGGCATACGGGACTGATGAAGGCCAGCCGGAAAGATATGTAACCAAGTTTTACAAACGAATTCGGAGCGTGGATAGCATTGCAGAATTACAAAAAATCATTAAAGGCGTAAAACAGTTCCTCAGCATGGAAAACCAGGATGGAAACTGACGATACCTGCTGGCTCTCTGATCGATACCTCCAAACTATCTACCTATTAAAGGACGAGGGGCTCTGGACGTTGAATGACGGCTTGATCCTGCTGCCATATATCCAACACTGCATTCCGCCTCCAAATCTCAAAGAGATTCGCCAGTCGATGTTTGAGCTCATTTCAATGGACGTTGACACTGATTGGTTTCCATTATCTGAGATGAAACGTATCCATAAAAAAATAAGACTCCCCCATGATCCTCCCGTAAAAGATAAAACAGAAAAGTCTGAATCAGAATCGATAGGACGTGACTATCCAATCCATTACGGAATTCATCGAATTCGCTCCCAACGTGATTGGAGCCTTGATATTCAGCGACTAGCTGCCATCCATTTCATTGAGTTTATCTACAAAAATACGGGTCCTGCTGATTTCATCAACTCATCGAATTACTACTCCGATGTCTACAGTACGCGAGACGTGTACATCTGTTTGGTAGCCAAGAAATATCAGCTGCCGGTATCCGGTCAGCACCGAAAAGGACTGCAGAAAAAGCTCCTACTGCTCAAAGAAATCCGATCAGAATCGAGATGGGTTGGAAATCATGTAAAGGATGGCAGGCAAGATTTCCCAGATGTTCCCTTCTGGGAAAATGCTCCTGAGATCCCTTACAGATTTACAATATCCTCCACACCCGATTCTTCTACCCCAGCTCCTGGAACGCCACCTGATTCTTCGCATGAACCGGGAGATTTTAGAGACCTTACAGCTACTCCACCATCAGAACATGAAAACCTCATCCCGAAATTGCTCGTGAAATGGGCTCGTCAAAACGTACGCAGTGAGGCAGACGCCGGGGCGTTATCGTGGGGTATCATTTTTCGTTACTGGGAGTTTCTACTGTCAAAATCCAGAATGGAGCAATTTCTGATGTCAGTTCTGGCACTCGCAACTGGGATATCCAAAAAACGCTGGCAATCACTGTCGTCAGACGAAACAGCCCTGAAACAAGGTGGCCTTGTGATTTCGCTTACGGCTCGTCACCTAGTCTATAAAGTTCAAAATATCGCCAGTGATTTCTCTCAAACCCCGGCAGATAAAGCACCAATTAGCCAGTGTCTTCAACTGGCCATTCCATCGTGCTGGCAGCATTTTTTCAGCGCCCCTGAAACATTCATTGCTCAGGGGATAAAGGAGGAAAGCTCTCTGCGGGGTTACTCGAGAAAATATGGCGGGGTAACACCAACCATCAACCGCATGGTGCGATCTGGACATGCTCTATTGCGGCGAGAGTTTTTGGGAGAGCTGCGAAGTCATATTTTGTCGGGAAATATCCCGATCGAACTGCAAAACCGCAGTGCTTATCAGGCTGTTTCAAACCAGAAAATTAATGAGGGATTCCAGGCTGTCCTCCAAACTCTGGTAGAGAAGTCCCTGTCCAAGATGAGTGAATTCCCAAGAGTACACGCGGAACTACAAGAAATTAATAAATCAACATTTGAACTCTGCTCAGACCATTTGGTCGGCTCGCAGCTTAGCGCCCCGAGCAAGACGTTATTTAAGGCACCAAAGCTTCTCCCCGGAACGAGCGGCCTACCATTAAAGCTTATCGTCGCAGATCTGAATCAGCTCGAGCTCTACTATTTTTGGATGCAGCAATTCGCAATGGCCGATAGAGCCGTGGGCGAATTAACGGGTACAACCTATTCCAGATCGGTTCGCTGGCATAGAGACAAAGATAGTCATGAACACGAGGAGTCAAAAATTCATCTGGCTCCAGACCTGCTGTTGCAACAATTCCTAGAAGTTCAAAAGGCTCGGTCCTATTTGCAAGGGATCGTGGCGACGTACGGCCAAGAACTAACGCTGCCTAGCAATGATCACCGAGCAATGGTGTTCAAAGTGGCTGCACAGAATAAGGTGAAAGACAAATTCCTGGATTCCAAAACGGCTCAACGAAAAGCAGAAGAATTATGGGGATACCAGCCGCCATATGGTCGACGCAATGCGCATCGTCACAGGGCCGCCACATGGATGGCTGAACATGACGGCGAAATTCAGGCAGATATTCTGTTGGGCCACCATGTGGATGGCTGGGATCTATTCGCTCCCGAATCATCAGCCAGCATGAACATCCTAAAGGAATTGAAAACAGCTTCAGATGAAGTAATAGTCCTTAACGGCTTCAAGCTTCTCAGGAGTCCCTGGTAATGACAGCGATCAAAACCATTGAAGCGCTGGCTCCGGAATTGGCCTACCCGGGATACTGGAATCAACGCCGCCTGATCTATCTATCTGCAATTCTGGCTACAAACACCAAAGGCAATAAACGGATCACCGCTCAGGATTTGCCAAACCTGCAAGCCAGAGTAATGAAGGAATTTACTGGGCTCTGCGGTGATGGGGCCACCTACAAGTTTGATAAAGCCGAAAAACAACGCTGCAACGAAGTACTGGAATTTCTGACCCTGAATGGCTGGCGCTGTAGCTATTTTGTGACCCAGAAGAAGTTACCTCGTCCATCGATCACCACAACCTCGCCGGATGAGCTGGTGCTCTGGCAGCTAGGGCAAAAGTTCATAACGGAGTTTTGGGATGGCAAAGTTAGCATCGCTGGCGACAGCAAGCTGTTGGTTTTCTGGCTCGAACTACTCTCGTACGCTGCATTGTCTCCAGCTGCACTCAATAGGCTGTTGGCTGCAGATTTTGGACTGATTTTTAATGCTACCGAGGGGGTCGCGCTGCTTCCGATTGATGACAACGCGGTTTATCAACTATCGATCAGGCTGTCATCCAGACAGCAGATTTTGATGCACGATCTGGTACGTTCAAAGCAGCTGACAAAACAAGCAACCAAGCAGCTCATACAGAAAACCATCGGACAATGTCTGTATGAATCAGTGACCCCAAGTTTTTTTGAGCACGTTGATGACGTGTTGAACGTAAAGGCAGAGCGCCTCATTCGGATGGCGACCTACCAGGCACCATTCAATAGCATTGAACCAGTACTGGCGTCAGCGATTGCCAGAGACCAAACTCCGGTTCCTATCCAGCAGAAAGAGATTGCTCGGGCGATATACAAACCACTCGTTTTTCGTCATGAACCACGACTTGAAAGGCAGGAGCAAGTCAGCGAAGTCTTCCTCCCGTCGGCATCGAGAGACCAAAACCCTGAGAGCTATTTGCATGAAGCCATTGAATGGCAACTGGAGTGCCGACTGACAATTCGTCGTATCCGACACCAGGTTAGAAAGAGCCTGACAGGACCTGATAGTGAATTCAGGAATAGCACCGTCGATGCATCGCTGGTCAAACAGCTACTGGCATCAGCGAAAGAGGGCACCATCCAAAATACTCGCGAGGCGACATTTGAGAACCAGCTCTTTGGCTATGAAAAAGTACAGATAGAAGAGCAACTGGAAAAGTTATCGACAACGGTCACTGGCCTGGATCTGGCTATCGATCGTATTCGTTATCACCTGATTGAATGCGAGAACACCTTCGACACCTGCTTCAAGGAAATCAGCGCTATCTTCCTGCACGGGTTTCTGGCCTACGAGCCGGGCTGGAATCTTCAGCAATGGGATGAAGAGGACTTCGAGCTACTGACCTCTGAATATATTCTGGCAAGGGATGGACGTGCGACGACGAACGAAACAACCTTCCAGCAAACCGTTTCAAGTCTCAATCGGGTTATCCAATTTGCCAGAGAGCAGTATGGGCTTTTTACTCATCTGGAAATCCCAAAACTGACTCCACAAGGCCGTGTGTTCACCTCGAGAAACAACATTGTCACATCGCAGGAATTCGATGCCCTCATTGAAACAACCTGCGAGCTGGAATCTGCAATTCTGATTCTGGCGTTTTACGCGGGAATGCGATCAGGGGAGATAATAAACCTCAGCCTCAACGATGTCGCCAACAGTCGCAGCGAACTGACGATCTACGTTCGAGTTGGCAAAACACCCTCAGCCAAACGAGCGATACCACTGCACAGGCTGATGCCACCTAATTTACTCCGTCAGGTTCAAGACGTTGTTGAACTCAGGGAAATCGACTACAGAAAATTTATGCGTGGTAAGAGCGCATCCAAAAACATCGACCGAGCCAGAGCCAATTTCAGAGTATTCGTCAGAAGTGAAATTGATGGGCACCAATCAGGTCAAGTCATCCTGTCTGAAACGAGAGAAACATTGAGAGACAGATTAGGAAGAAAAGCAGATCTTCACCTGTTGCGCCACAGTTTCGCCTCCTGGTTCTTCTTACGTTGGTACGCCGCCAAACACCCTGATTTCATCGATTCTCTTACCAGCAACGACCACTGGCTCTTTAGTGACGATGGAGTTAAAAACATAAAACAATTCTTGGGAGTGTTCACGGCAGGTCCTATTCCACCCGAGCACTCCAACGCGATGATCTTTTTCATCAAGCTGTTCGGGCATGCGAATACGGCAACCCTGTTTCAGGTGTATATCCATACCTACGAATTTGTGCTGGACCATGCTCTGAAAAATGCTTATCGGGGAGTCGATTCCGAGCCAATGAAAGGCAAGTTGATAACTGCATTGATACCCAAAATGAAATCCCGTGCGACTCAGAGCAAACTGCAAGATCGATCAGCTTCAGGCCTGCTACAAAGGATTTAAATGAAAAACCGGAGCAGCTAGCTCCGGTTGTTTTGCATTCAGGATTTAATAAATCGCTCTGGAATCACATCGTGCAGGGCCAACTTCAAACCACGGATTGGCTTGCACGGAATGTCTGGCTGACGCAGTTTTTCGTGCAACCAATTCGCTACTGCAAGATGATTGTCCATATAGTCAGGGTAGCCAAGGTGATAAGCCAATCCATACCCTGGCTCGATCTGGCAGTACCGGATGAGGTACCGCAACAACGTCGAGTATTTAACAGTTTTACCAATATGCCGCTTTAGCTGCGATGGGGTCACGCAATGGGTTTGACGGCTATTAAACTCAGGCATGATCAAACCCCTCGGATGTCAGCAGACGGTCCATTGCGGAGCCATCCTGGCGGGTGATATTCGGAACATATGACGAGTAAATGGTGAATAGCATCCGGGTCGTTGTGTGTCCCATCTGCCGTGCAATCCATTCCGGGTTTTCGCCGGACGCCATCCATAAAGTCGCTGCCGTGTGCCTTGTCTGATAGGGGCGACGACGTTTAAGCAATGCCTTTTCCAGAGTGGGGTACCACACTCGCTGAGTGACATTCCTGTGTTCCAGTGGGTTGCCTCTGGCATTGGCAAACACAAACGTACGAGATGTTTTGGATGCCTTCTGCTGACGTTTCAAGGCCTCAAAGACCGGAGTGGACATCTCTACCTCACGGCGACTTTCTGGAGTTTTGGTCGTGGTCATTTGGCCTTGTACGATAGTTTCGCGTACCAGAATACGGCGATTGGTAAAATCGACGTATTTCCATTGCAGACCATCGACCTCGGCGGTACGGAGTCCGGAAAAGAACCGGACGATGTAATAGTCGCGAAAATCGCTGCGAACCTTGGCCAGAAACTTTTGTACTTCCTCAAGAGAAAAAGGTTCGACATCGGTCTTATCTACCTTGAGCGCTTTGACGCCATTGAGCGGCATGCTAAATTCATAGCGGTCAGCAGCGTCCTCAAGGATCATTCTGAGTGGTGTCATGATGTGGTTTATCCTGTCATTGGATAGTGCTCTCTGAGTTCCGCGTTTCACTTTGGCGAGGGAGGCGCGAAACTTCAGAACCTGGCTTTTGGTGATGTTGCTGACTTCTTTCTTCCCGAATTCCGGGATCAAGTACTTCTCAAGCGTTCCTTCAATGATTTTTCGGTAAGAATCCTTCCAGCGAACCTCATTTTCCTGCAGCCATTCTTTGGCAAAATCCTTGAATAATGGTGTATCTGGCTCGGGTTCAGCTTCCGGCTGCACTGCTTCGAGCTTCTTGATCATGTTGCTGTTGGGGAAATATTCCCGGTACTCAAACGTGCCGTTCAGAATCGACTTTTCGATCTTGGCCAGAACACGTTCTAGCTTTTTACGATTGGTTGCCGTGTCCTTCAGCAAGGTCTGCTCCCGGCAACGAAAACCCTGATACTGGAAATCGAAAAACAGATTTCCTCCGTTGCTGCGGGCACGAATACTAGCCATGGCACACACCTCCTTTACTCATTGGAATCATGTCTTCCTCTTCGGAATAACGACGCATTTCGTCTTCAATCACTTCCCAGATGTACAACACCTTGCGACCGCCAAATGGCCGAATGTAATGAATCCCTTCAAAAAGAACCCGATCCTTCAGAGACTGTGTGATGTAGCGAGCGTTGTAGTGCAGACGCTCTGCCAGCTCGTTTGTTGTGATGTAAGTAGCCATACCAAACCTCTTTTTGATGATATTTAGCTACAAATATAGATATTTAAGACTATTCGTCAATAGGGGATGTAGAAAATTTGCTTCAAAAGTCGTTATTGAGCGATGATTGTAGGTCTATAAGAAATGGTAGCTATCAATGATTCGTTTCAGATTGAAAGAGTTAATCGCTGACAAATCCTTCAAAGAAGGACGCCGTATCACGATGGAAGAAGTCGCCAACGCCACCGGCGTGCACCGAACCACGTTGTCGAAGATCGCAAATAAGGTGGGCTACAGCACGACGACCGACGTACTGGATGCGCTGTGTGAGTTTTTTGATTGTGAGGTGGGAGAGATTGCGGAGCGGGTCCGTGATCTGGAGTAGCTTGAAGTATTTTTCAAAGCTTGATTAAAACCATGGAACGGCAAATAGTTTGAAACCAATATCACTGAAAATCGTCGCAATCATTGCGACCTGTAATCGTCCAGAGCTACTAAAATCTCGCGCTCTTGCATCGATTGCCAACCAAACCATTACTCCGGATTACCTGATCGTCTGTGATGACTCAGAGCCTGAAAATAAAGTAATTAACAAGTCTGTCGTAGACTCTATTTCCCTTTCAGGATGCAGTGTTTTTTACCTGCAGAACCACCGTTCCAAAGGAGCCAGCGGCTGTTGGAATTCGGCAGTAGATCTTGTTCTGAGAGAGATCGGAAACTCGCCAAATATTGTGTTGGCCTTTCTGGATGATGACGATTCCTGGTCACCCGAGTATCTTGAAACCTGCCTAAAAACTATGACCAGCAATCATCTGGATATGATCGCTGCTGGTATCCAAAGAATCGAAGAAAAGCCGGGCCCCATGTCGTCACTTGCCCCTGAAAAACTGGAGCCGGATCTATTTCTGGTAGGCAACCCGGGAATTCAGGGATCCAACCTTTTTCTCAAGCTGGATTTGTTTCTGAAGGCAGGTTGCTTTGACGAATCGCTAAGCAGTGCTACAGACAGAGATCTGTGCATTCGCATAGCTGATTTGGGCTGTATTCGCTATTCGGCAGTTCCGAGGGCTCTAGTACAACACTACGCTGAGCTCTATCGTCCTCGGCTCAGTACTAAAGGTTCTGACGCAAAGCTCAATGGCCTGACGTCGTTCTGGCAAAAATATTTTGGCCGAATGACACAGAATCAGCAGCTTCAATTCACCCAAAGGGCCAAATCTCTATTTGATTGGCGACGTCCCTTGATTAACAACGAAAAACTAACACTTCAGCCTGCCCAGGCGCCTGTGGTGCTGGGCATTTCTTTGGGAGTTGAATATTTAGGTCTTCCGACATTAGTTAACAAACTGATCGAATTCAGAAATAAACAACTCATCGGCCTGGATGTTGTGTTCTTCGGTGAAAATCACGTTAGCAACGATTCAGTTCAAAATAGCATTCAAACGCTCAGAGAGAACGGCCTCGGATGTTTTCTTTTGGATCGTTTTTCATTCGGCTTTTTCGGTGATTACTCCGACTTGGACACCTTGAGTTATTGCTGCCTGCAAATATCGGAATCACGACCAGGCAGCGAAGCATGGCTTTTAGAAGTTAATGGCGCTTCACAGTACTCTGATGAGTTCGACACTGTATCCGCGCTCTTTCGAGGATACAGTGCGAAGAAAATATCCCAAAGCAGCTTGCCATCAAAATTTGCCAACTCATCCGAATCCAACCTACTGGAACTCCGCCAAAAGATTCGTCAGCAACGTATTGAATCGGCCAAATGTAGAGTCTCGAGCTATTTTTCAGCAGGAGAACTCACGCTCTTGGGGTGCGGCTCTGAAGCTGTTGTATTCACCGACCAGAAAACCGTATTCAAGTGCATCGACTACTGGAAAACACGTATTCCGGAAGCACAGTTGAACTTCCTGAAATCTCAAGGCAATACATGGGGGGATATCCATGGGCTCTATGCTTTGGAATCTGTACAGGCCGATGGCCCGTGGATTTTAATCACCTATCGATACGAAAAGAGCGTGCCCTATAACGGAGGCCGCACAGACGACCTGATCCGATTCATGGATGGATGCAGTCGTGCCGGAATCGTATGCAATAACGTTCATCCCAAAAATCTGGTTGTGACCGAATCCGAGGTCAAGCTCATCGACTATGGCTCTGACATTCGCCCCTGGAGCCTGCTCGGCTTTGAGCACATGGCAAGAAGGGCTTTTCTTACTTGTTACCACGCCGATCATCGCAACTTGAAGAGGCTGATGCGTCAGGCGCTGGAAACATTAGAGCTCCCGGAAATGAAGGGCTACCCGGAGTTCAGACAAAAGCTAGATTTTCCGTTCGATACCATTCGCTACCCGGCCAAATTCGACACCGTAGATCCTTGCCATAAGTTCATACTTATAGTTGGAATCATTTCCTTAGAACCCGATGTATTACTCCCGCTATTACAGAGCCTTGTCCATTTAAAGGCGTGTAACAGCATCGCTTCGTTGAAAGTACTCCTGCTGGATAACTACTGTCCAAAAGCATCTCTGGAATCCGTCGCCCGACAGCTCCAATCCAAAAACATGGATCTGGTGGTTATTCCACCATCCCGGTTCGAAGCTGATGTTCAGTCAGGGCTATTTGGTAACTATCTGAAAATCACACCGGGAACACAACAAAGCATCGCCGTATCCAGAACCATGATTCAACGGTATCTCGGACTGGAAATGAACAAGCACCCCGGTGCTATTGGCTGGCTCCTGGACGACGATATGCGGATTGATGCCAGAGCCCTGCAATATCTGCCTTGGTTGCCTTCATTCAAAGACAACGGTGTGGATGTATTGTTGGGCGCTTATGAAGGTGCTTCTCCTAACCCGCCATTGAATGGGTTGAGAGTTCAGTTAATGGACCTTGTTCATAACCTTCAATGGCTAAACAAACTGCCAAAAAATATTGCACTACCAAACAGAACGACTGAAAACGCCAATACTCGTGAGCAATTTCCCGATTACTACTACGACTTGTCTCGTAAACACTCTGCCCACCTGGAAAAGCCCGTGTGGCTTGAACCTGTTTATGATCATGAAACCGTCGCAGAGGCTCGTGCACGTCTGGTTGCTGGGGCAACCGGTATTCTAAATGGCGATCCACTGACCAGAGGAATTGTGCCCAAGCCCTGCAAGAATCCGATCATTGAAGCAATGGAGTCAGTCAATCGAGGTGGATGCACTTTTGTCCTCAATCCTGATGCTCTCAACCTGACGCCCAACACCATTTTGCAAATCGATGGTAAGGATGCTCGCCGTTCCGACATGGTCTGGGCCATTGTTAATCGCCACTATCGTGATATGAACATTAAAGCAGTGAGCTTTCCTGTTCAGCACATTGGCCGGATTAACGTAACGCCATCAGTCAATGCCGATAAGGTACTGGCTGAAATTGTAGGATCGGCTCTTTATGCGGGCTTAACCGGCTTTCTGAAAGAGCATCCCCATCATCAGTTAAGGTTTACCGATCACGAAATTGATCAAATATGTGAGCTTTCAACAGCGAGCATGAACCAAAGGCTGGAGCTCCTGAAAATCAGCATGATGCGCATTCAAGGGCTTGCAGAGACACTGCATCATATCGATACCTCCAATGAGCTTTCAGAGCTTCACCAATATTTGAAAGATGACTTCAGTACTGAAAACATTCTCACCATCATTTCATGGGCAAGAAAACTACCGAAAGCCGATATTCAGGCTTTTTTAGCTCACTTGACTCTGGAGGCCGACGACTATGCGGCCGCATCAAATCTGCAAATGACCAACATCCAATAAGGAAGTACAAGATGAAACTGGCACTGGACAATTGGTGCACCCTTCCCACTCCAATGGGCGATTTCCGCATGTATGACACCGGCCTTGAAGAAGTCAGTGTTATTTCCATAGGAGATATTCAAGCCGTTGGCCCGAATCCTCTGCTACGTGTTCACTCTTCTTGCAGGGCATCTGAAGTATTCGGAGCACTGGATTGCGACTGTGCAGACCAACTGCGAGAAGCCATGAAACTCATGGCCATTGAGGGCAGCGGCTTGATTGTTTATCAACATCAGGAAGGACGCGGTCATGGGCTTTCACTGAAGATTAAAGCAGTAAAAACCATGGAACGTGATAGGCTGGATACCGCAGAAGCGTTTGAAAAATTGGGGCTGGAGCAAGACATACGCTGCTACCCGGAAGCCGTTGCAGTACTACAACAGCTAGGAATCAACGAAGTTCGTCTGGTCTCCAATAACCCTCGCAAAGCCGCGTTCCTTAATACTCATGGCATTCAGACTTCTGCTGTGAATACTCATCCGAACATTCGCCCTGAAAATGCCGACTACCTGCAAACCAAGAATGCAAAGCTAGGCCACCAGCTTCCTTTGTACGACCAGCTTCAAGCTGAATCACCCATTTATTTTTATCACTCTGATCAGCCGTGGGGGGAGTTTTCCAATTTCTCGAAACATGCGGTCTTTTTGAATGGCAAAATCTGGCCAACCGTAGAGCACTATTATCAGGCGCAGAAATTTTCTGAAGTGAAACATCAGGAGCAGATTCGTTGCTGCTTAACGCCGATGAAAGCCAAAACGTTTGCCTACGAATTATCAGATCAGTATGGGCGAACCGACTGGGTCAATGTTCGAGAACAGATCATGCTCGAGGCGCTTGAAGCCAAGTTTGAACAGCACCCAGACTTGGCCAACAAGCTACTGTCATCCGGTGACAGACAGCTGGTTGAGTTCACCGAAACAGATGATTTCTGGGGAGATTCCGGCGATGGCTCGGGCCAAAACCGTTTAGGACAGCTACTGATGCAGGTTCGCGCTGAAATCAGACAGCAAAGTATTCGTACAGAAGCCTTGGTTTAATTCTGCGTATGTGTGGAATCCTGTTAACCAAAGGGCAGACAGCTACTAGCAGACTGCCAACACTGCTGAATCGTATTCACCACCGTGGGCCAGATGATCAAAGCATCTGGTCTGAAGGAGATATTGCGCTTGGGTTTGTTCGGCTCGCTATCAATGGCGATCTGATCGAAGGGCAACAACCTTGCGCTGACGGAGCTTTGGCTAGTGCATTTAATGGCGAAATCTATAACTTCAAGGAACTGGCACAGCGTTACAGCCTAGGAAACTACCGTAGTGACACCCAGATTATCTTGCCGCTTTTCCAACTGATCGGCCCCGAGATTATTCATCAACTCGATGGCTTCTACTCCGGAGTGATTGTTAATGACGAAGTACAGAAAGCTGTTTGTCTGCGCGATCATATGGGTAAAAAACCACTGTTTGTCGGTTTCTCTGAAGGCGACCTTTTCATCACCAGCGAGCTCAAAGCACTGAATCACATCGACTGGTTTGAGCCTCTGCCAAAAGGTGTTTCTGAAGTCGACTTGACCTCAGGCTCAGTCACCCAAATCCTTGATCATCAAGCACATGCAACCACCGATAACCTGCATGATCTCCTGCACAACGCCGTTCGTAAACGCCTTCCTGATTCAGAACAGCCGTTAGGCCTGTTCCTGAGTGGTGGCTTGGACAGTTCTCTGATCGCCAGCATCGCCTCAAAATACAGAGACGATATCCATTACTTCACGCTGGGTGCCGAAGATGGGCCAGATTACCAAGCTGTTCAAACCGTGATAGAAGTCCTGAACCTGAAGAAGGTCACCTTCGTTCCCTTGCCGCCCGAATCAGAAATTCCGGCACTGATCAAAAGCGTTGTGCTCGCAACCGAAAGCTATAACCCATCCATCATCAGCAACGGTCTGGCAACCTGGTTGCTGGCCCGTGCCACAAGGCAAGCAGGTATCAAGGTTGTACTAACAGGCGAAGGCGCAGATGAATTCTTCGGTGGCTACCATCAGTTTAATCAGACAGATCCATGGCAAGAAACACGTCAGCAGCTCATTCAAGACATGCAATTTACCGAATTACGCAGACTCGACATGGCCTGCATGGCTCATAGCATCGAAGCACGCTGTCCGTTTCTTGACTCAAATCTTCGTTATTTAACCAACCAGTATGAATTCGAACAGCTGTACAGTAACCATCAAAACAAGGTCTCTTTAAGAAACGGATTTGAAACCCATTTGCCGGAGAACATTCTGCAACGGCGTAAAACCTCCTGCGATGTTGGCAGTAGCATTCGAGGCATGGTTGTTCGCTACCTGAAACATAATGGTCGCTCAGAGCGAGAAGAGCTGCTGGATATATGGAAGCAGCACTTCCCATTTGATCACTCACACCCGTATTTCCATCAATACGCCGTATTCGATCGGTTCATTGATCAGCGAGGTGAAGTACACAAATGAGCGATTCAGTTAGCACCACAGCAACCATCAAGGCCGCCGAAGAATTGTTGCTGCACCACTTTCGCACTCAGCCATTTCACAACCTGAATCTGCTTTACAACGACGGCGAGCCGTCTGGTTTGCCGGGCGGCACATGCTCCGACAAAACGCTCAGTTACCTGGCAGATGCCAAAGCTCAAGGACTGAATGCTCACTTGCATACCGCCTTTATTGGAGGGCAGGACATTCATCGCCTGGTCAGGCTTCACATCAATGGAGCAACCTACTTCGCAGATGTCGGCAACGGCTGGCCAGCCATCAAACTGATCCCGGCATCTCGGAACATTGAGTACGCTTGCTTTGGGATGAGCTATCGAACAGAAATTGATACCGATTGGGTCAGGGTATTCCACCAATGCCAAGGAAAAGAATCCCTGCAAATGGAAATCAAGCTTCAACCTCGCAGCGAAGAAGATATTCTCCAAGATATCCATGCCAGATACAGCTCCGGCATTCAGTATCCCTTCTCCAACAGTGTTCGGTTTTCAGCCATCGTAGAAAACCGTTTCTTGTTCTTACGTGGGGAAAGCCTGCAGATCTACGGTGAAGAGCACTCGAAGGTTATCGAAGGAATATCAGCAGAGTCAATTTCAGATGTGCTTGAACAGCATTTCGAGCTGAGCCATCAAGTCCTTTTGACGAAGGCGCTTTCAAGTGAGTACAGATTACAAGCTGATTGAAAAATTAATCCTGACAGTGACTACTCATTGCTACGCTGGGATCCAGAGAAGTTGGCTTACCCATATAGATTCTGAAGAGCTTGAGCTCATAGATCGTCCATGTCGACACTCACTTCGGTGTCATCTTGGCGCTCAGAAATAATGGCAGACAGTTCCATATCATCTAACTCCTCCAGCAGGGCCTCGTAGGCTGCCACAGGAACACAGTAAAATGATTAAGAACTGCAACAGTAAAGCCGTCAGCTACATCCACAATGGCCATTGGAGTTTTCTTCAGATCAGAAATTCAGAAATACTGATGGTGGCATCTGCCAATATTGGATGGATCATTGTGTCTCTAACCCCTGTTATTCATTCATTGAATCGCTTTTGATTCTATAGAAACCAAAACCCAAAACACCATTAGGAAATTATGATACCTCTAGAGCCCTAAGCCGTAGGATTTTCTGCTTATTGGCTCTGTAGCGGTTCTAAATCCAGAACGATTGATCGTCCGGAACCTGCCTCTGCCGGAGTTCAGGCGTTTGGGACAGGGTTGGTCAGACCACGCTAGTGGATTGAAAATATGGCACAACCGGTCACTTTATTCGTCGAATGTGTAAGGTGCAATTTCATCACGATTGATAACGATCAGCGGGTGCGCTTTGGGTGTAAAATGGCGATGATTAAGATAGATATTCATTGCCAATAACTGGTAGTGAATCAAGGCACGACGAGCGGTGAGCACCAATGGCTGCTCTATGGTAAAGCCGAAATCCTTGCACACCAGTCCCTGTTGCTCGGCGGTTAGCTTGGGGTTCGGGCCGATAACAATTTCGATATGGTTATTCCATTGATCATCACGTTCAGGCGCAGACTCTTCCTGAGGAGAGGAGAGATCAAGCCCATTAATGCGCATGCGTGTCAGCACAAAATCGGTGAATCTTCCTTTGAGTTCGCACCAGGCTCTTACATGCCACCTCATGCCAGAATAGACCAGCGTATGGGGAACAATAATTCTCTCGGAGCCGTCTGGCGTGGATTGGGAGAAATACCAGATATCCAGTCTTACTCTGCTTTGTATGGCCTGTACCACTGACCGAATCACGGCTGGCGATACTGCGGGGCTAGGCATGCGTATCGTTTCAATAAAACCCGACGAGACGAACGAACCTTGAACATTTGGATTCAAATCCGGGTGTCGGGCGAGTAACGCCAGGTATTCATCCACCTTGCCATCACTGAAGTGAGGCTCAAACTCTTCGGTAAGGATGTTGCCTCGTTCTGTAGTTGAGAGCTTCAGGTTTCCGGGCGCCTTTTCGTTATATTGCTGGAAAAGTTTCGCAGAAGTCGCAGAGCTTCTTATGTTGAATATCTCTTTAAGGTGTCGACGGGTTACTCGTCCTTCCCACAACGCGATGACTTCGATGGCATGAAACTGCTGTTGCTTTTCCCATTTCAAGTGGCTCATATCCCTGGCTCGATCTCTTCGATCCCTTTAATTTCTAAAGCCATTGTAGATTTTACCAGTATCGCTTCAAGCGTTTTTTGGATGCACCATTGATTCATCAATGACCCTTCGAGGTAAATCCGTCGTGGCACCGCAGATACCTGATTGTTCAGATCCCTCACTCTCTCCGTTGGATCGGCTGATCCAGCAAGAGCTCAATCCTTTCATTGGCCCTGAAGCTGAGTGTGGGTGTCTGGTAATGATTCCAGCGCAAACCGGCATTGGTAAAACCCACACCATCCGGCAAGCCATTCTTGATGAGCTGCTTGAAAGTCAGGCAACTTCCTCAGAGCAGCGGATGATTTATTACATCACCAACTCTGTTGATAACGTTCGCTCTACGTACCAGGACCTGCTGCAACTGGTTGAAGAATCGAAGTGTTCTGAAGCAGACAAGATGGTTCTTGAAGGCATGATCGTTTATCTACCAAATCAGGCTGTTCAATTGCTGGATATCCCCGAAGATGACATCGATTATCTGATTGATCGTTTCCAATTAAAGGACAACAAAGCCTTTTTCAGAGACTGGAAGAAGCTGAAGCAGCAACGTCAGTTGGTTCGTGATAATGAGTCGTTCGCTGCAGGATTTCGGGACAGCATCGAGGAAAAAGCTGGCCATATTTATTCGGTACTGGCGCGCTTGATTCAGGCGAATCAGAAAGGGGAAAAGCCGGTCGTATTGTGCAGTGTTGACCGCGACATCCTCGACAAATTGGTTCCCGGGGATCAGGTACGCCGTGGCATAGCCAAAGTCTGCTTTATGACCACCAAAAAGTTTTTGGCGGGTTACAAGACCCTGAAAGGCAGAACACATCCAGTTCGTGACCTCAAAGGCTCCTTGCTTTTGGTGGATGAAGTTGATCGTCAGAACGAAGAAATACTGCAAACCATGGCGCAGCAGCAGGCCATTGACCTGATTGAACTAACCAAAACTCTGTACGCCAACCTGAGCCGCTACAGGCTGGAAAAATCTCCCCTGTATGAAGGCATTCAGGACGGGTTCGATGAACTGACAAGGCGACTGGCTGAGTTTGCTGAAAAATGGCATTTGCGATATGCGTTCAATCTGGACGGTGCCACGCTTGAGCAGGATAGAGTGCGGTTATTCTCCGACCGATCCGTCACCCATGCCCACAGTGCCACCCATATATTGACGTTGGAGCCAGACTCCCAGCTGCAGAAGAATCTCGTGCACAGTAGCGACCGCCAGGTTGATGATATCCGCAGTCAGGAATACAGGTTGAGTCGGTTTATTAATGAAGCAGACTGGCTGTTTAGAATGTTCATTGGTGTGATCAGGACATCGGTCTGGCAGTACACCAATAATGCTTCTTTAAGGAATACCGCACCGACCCAACAGGAAGCTGTGGTATCTATTCTCAGGCACCTGAACCTGCAGGATATGAATACCATCGTATTCAAAGCTCTCGATGCCCAGGTCAGCCTCAGTGGTGTTAAAAGTTCAAAGGACGAGGGGCGCAGTGCATTACGGCCATATCACGACACAGGTCTGAAATTGACCGAAGTTCGTCGCAACGAAGACAGCCACGACACTGTCAGTTGCCACTACACCGGCCTGTCTATGTCGCCCTCTGGCTTATTGGCAAGGCTGGTGGAAAGCGGTGCTAAAGTGGTAGGTATCAGTGCTACGGCAACCTCTGGAACTGTGATCAAGAATTTTGACCTCGATTACCTGCAACTCCGCCTTGGAGATCAGTACATTGAGCTGTCCGAGCGTCAGAAACGCACCATTGGTGAGTACTATCGCAGTCGTAGGCGTTATGCCGAACAGGGTGTTCAGGTGGTCCCTGAATTTATCCCGACGGATCGGTATGCACTTAAAGGCTTGATCGAACAGTACCTTGGCAAGCCAGTCCGCAAACCGGCAGCCGTGATTGCCGAATGGCTTGGAAAATCTGATAACGAACAAACAGAGTATCTGTTGGATTGGGTTTCACGGCTGATCCAGTCTCTGCAGATGTTTGCCCTTAAACCTGACAATCGTTACATGCTGGTGCTGCTGAATCGCAAAATAAGCCCAGGCCATCATTCAGAATTTATGGCCTTTATTGAATGGGTGATGACTGGTGGCAAGGCTGCAGCTATTCATCTGCACAGTCTTGACTCTGCTGCGTTAAAGGCCGACCGATTCGATGACGTTCGACAAGCGCTGTCGAATAGCACCGACAAAGTAGTGGTACTTTCTACCTACGCCACCATGGGCGAGGGTAAAAACCCCGATTACGACGTTAAATTGGCCGAAGACCGACAGCAACTCATCTGGGTAGGCGGTGGGCCTGAGCCTGAACATGCCAACACTGATATCGATACGCTCTATCTGGAAAAGCCCAGTCATCAGTTACTGAACGATGAGGATTACCAGACCAACCAGCTGCTGCAACTGCACCAGATTATGTCATTGCAGAACTGTGGTTCTATTTCTCCGGATGATGGGAGGGTATGGACCCGCAGGTTCCTGGTTGAGAACAACCACAAGGACAATCTCAAACGGTATTACAATACCGACGACTACCTCTGTGTGATTCAAAAAGTGCTGGAGCAAGCCATTGGTCGCAGTGCCAGAACCGCATTCAAACGCGCACGGATTCAGGTCATGGTTGACGAGGGGGTTGTCAAAGCACTGGCATTGGATGAGCGCCAGGAGGATATTTTGTCGTTGGAATACGCCGCCCTGAGAGATCGCGCAGTAGCGATATACGGCGATGACTCCTCTGCCAATCGTAAAACCCTGCCAGTTAAAAACCGGGCGAGGCTGTATACCGCCGATACACTTAGCCTGATTCAGGAATTGGTGCGTGGTTTTCATGGGCGTTCGCCCCAAGGCTCAATTGAACCCTGGGAAGCGTTACGCAAACAGCTGTTGCAACAGCCTGTTGTTGCTGCGCCAACGGGTTTCTTTCCCCGTTTGTACATCAATACGCCAACCACAGTGGGTTATCAGTTTTCCGGTAACCTTGAAAACGACTCTGGCCTGCTCACCTCGGATCGCAACCTGCACTTTTTTGATGACATCCATGCCAACCGTTGGATCAGCGAGAATGAAAGCGGCTTGCCCGAGCTGATGCAGCATCCGGTCGTCAAACGCCACTTTCAAGCCCACGGCTTTGCCACACATTGGCCGCAAGGACACTGGATGATGAACCCAGGGGCCTTCTTCAACTTGTACAAGGGCGCTTTGGGCGAAGAGGGGATTATCGCTGTTCTGTCTCACGCAGGATTTGTCGTGGAACCCATGCCAGTTGATGTGTACGAGCAGTTCGATTTTCTGATTCGGCTTGAACCACAAGGCAAAGCCATCGCCGTGGATGCCAAGCACTGGTCATCCCCAGGCGACATCGACAATCACCAGTTAAAAGCCCAGCAACTCAAAGAACTGCATGGCGTCGAGCACTTCGCTTACATCAACCTGTTCGGCTCGGCAGCGTCGTCATGTCGCAGGCTTGACCACACTTTTGTTACCTCAGAACACCGAGCCTCACCGGTGCTGGAAGTTGCCGGGCTAGTTGAAAAGAGCAGCGGCTCAACGCTGGCACATAACCTGATGGAACTGCAGCTGTGGTCAGGAGACCTTGTATGACCAATATTCTCACCACCTTGATCAAAGACACCCGCTTCGACTACGACGCTCTGTCCTCACGTTTTGATATCCGCTGCATCAGCTATAAAAGCTGGGATAAGGACAAACGTGCAAGCGAACTGAAGTTCCTGCCCAGTCGGATATACAACAGCGGCCGGGTATTGGCATTGGTACAGTATCGGAGCGAAAGCCAGTATTGGCTCATTTGCCCGAGGGCTGCGACGCTTTCGCTGGATGATTCCAGCCTAGCGGTACGTTCTGAATCCTTGGGTCAGATATCACAATGGATTGCTATGGCATTGCTGGTCAGGGCCTTGCCCCGGGTTTTATCTACTCCTCAAACGGATCAAAAACGCATTGAAGCCGAAGGCTTGTTTTACGTTGTAAACACCAACAGTAAAGCCCGTGGCCGGGAGATTATTGCGGTGAAGGTTGATCTTGACTGGTCCGCCGCTACGAGGAGTCGATGCCTGACGCTTGGGGCTACGACATTTACATCACTGGATAGCCACCGGAACGATGTGGGGGAGTTGTATCGAAAGACAGATAAGGCTACCCGTTACCAGCTCGATACGCTCAGCCAGCAGGTAACTCGCAACAAAGATGGCGACTATATTCGCAAGCCGTTCTGGAAAGGTGACAAAAACCGCGTACCTGCCATCAAGCTGAATAAATGTGCCACGCTGGAGGAATACTACAACAGCCGGTTGGGCGTGCTGTCGATGTTTCTGGAAGACCTCAAACTTGCCTATCAAGGGGCGTTTGACCTGCAACTGGAGTCCGTCGAAGGCGTCGATCACAACCGGGTTTGTGACCGCGGCGTTGCCAACAGTTATGCTAAAATCAGCGACTGGTTTGCTGCCAGGGCAGTCACTCTGGTAAACCGCAGCCACTCCCTGTTGGCGGCAGAAGAACTCACACAGCGGCTCGAACAAAAAGGCATTGCAGTACAGCAAGCTGCTGATCTTGCTGAAAGCGGCCTGAACCTGCTACTGGTGGAACCCAAAGAACACTACCAAAACAGCCCTGATCAGGACCCCTACAAACAGGCGCGCCAGCGTTACCCGAATGCTGTCATTCAATCCTGTTACCCTGAGCGGCTGTTAGGCAAGGGCGTTACCCATGTTGTTGAGGTCTTGCTGAAAGAGCTGCTGGTTAAATTTGAAGTTCACACCGGAACCTTGCAGCTTCCATATCCGCAGTTACCAGACGATGCTTGGTTTATTCATCCGGTTCGCCCGCAAGATGACAAGCGGAAAGACTGGCCAATGAGCTACTGCCGCGTTGAGAACGGCCAGCTGGAATTTGGCTGGCTGTCTGATCACTGGCGCGAAGAGCTAGAGGTTGGATTTAACAAAGCCGAACAGAAACAGGTGTTCGAGGGCAAACAGCGCTCAGACGTGATCTTTTGGCCGAAAACCGGCGCTTTTATGATCATTGCAGATACCTCTGCCGTGACCCTGCCAAATGAAGCGCTAGTGCATCAGCACATGCAGGAACTGGACAGGACCACCAACAGCGGCGTGCCGACCAATACGGTCAGGGAATACATCATCCAAAACACCGCAGAAGCAAGTGCGGCAAGCAAAAGACTGATCGAATCACTGTCGGAGCTGTGCAAACTGCACCCACACGCCATTCCAGCGACGGCTTTCAAAACCATCAAGAATCAGGGCAAGCCAAACCAGCACTTTTATAACCAGCTGGCTGAGCAGGGCCATCGTCTGAAAGTCAGCTGGCGTTCGAAAGGCGAAGGGCCGCTGTACATTACTTCCGGAATCTGGATTAACCGAGAACGTGGTTTGTATTCCATCGGCTCCGCAGGCCCGGCCCGCGAGGACATCGAAAACTTCAGCCACATTTATCATGTCAACAGCACCTTGCCGGGTGCCATCCCGGAATGGTTTTGGCAGTCGTTGCAGGTGTGGCATGTCAAACACAAGAATGCCACCGTGTATCCGTGGATCTTCAAACACCTGCGTGAATTCGGTCAAAAATACCCATCAGAATCTGTTGTTGGGCAATAGTTAGAGGGATTTACAAATGAATAGGCAGCTTTCGGCCATTCTTGGTCCAGTAATCAAGAAAGTTATCGCTTCACAGCGATACTTATGGGGACAGTTAAAGTGGGATATCGACTCGCTTGGGCCTTGGTCTGGAGAAGTTCATGAGTTGAAGGCGGTAGAATATTTTCATGACATCTGTGAGAGAGAAATCACAAGGTTAGATAATGAAGCATTTAACAAACTTGTCATCTATTATCAGCGTTTTGGTATGGATGAAAGTGGTTCTTCACCTACGGTCGTTAGGCATTTTTTCACGATGACCTGCGTAGAGGAAATTCTGCGTAGAGCACGTATTGCAGCATCAAGAACAGATAGGTGGTGAAGGAGGTCTTGTGTTTGCTACATCAATTACGGCTCATCAATTGATAAGTTTCTTTCAATTTTACACCGACGTTATTCCATCAACACTCGAAGAAATTTCAGGCATGACTGGCGTTGAGTTGGCAGAAATCGAACGGATTTACGAAATCTACTCGGGCTATGGACGCGAAGAGATGCTTTGTGGAGCACTCGATTCATATGTGCCATATAAACTGACTTTCTATATCGAAATTACCAGTCAGGTTGCTGATCCAATTGGAATGAACAAACCCACCAGCTGGCAAGAGTTAAAGGGGCTTTCTGCAATGGGTTATAATATTGCAGATCTCTTCCGTAGCGGTGATTTGAAATTAATGAAAAAAGGCGTGGCTCTGTTGACTGAATCCAGAAAACAGGTCTTCAAATAGTTGGAGGCGTTAATGATGCACTCTTTTTAAATAGAAATAATGGATGAATATGAGCGAAATGGATCAAAAAATCCGCACCGTTGCAGAATTACTGGCATTGCCATCATTGGCTATACCGGATTATCAGAGGCCATATAAGTGGACTGAGAAAAACCTGAATGATCTGGTGAGTGATCTGAGGCTGTATCGTGGCAAGTCCGCGTATCGGTTGGGCACCGTGGTATTTCACCGTCACCGTGACACGGAAAGCCAACAGGATCAGATGGATATCGTCGATGGCCAACAGCGTACTCTTACGCTATTTCTCCTGGTTCGCGCCATTCTGCTTGAGAAAAAAGATGGCCTAAAGCGGCAAAAACTGAAAGATCAGCTTAATGATCTTGAGAGGGTAGTTGATGAATTTTTGGGACGCCAAACATTCAGTAGCCTGATCAGCCAGAGTAACCTGCACAATAACTTTATGGCTGCACGACGAGTGGTAAAACGCCCCGAATTCACCGAAGAAGATATTGATTTCCTGCTGAATCGTTGTCAGCTTGCAACATTTTCTCTCAGCGATATTTCTGAAGCCTTTCAGTTTTTTGATTCCCAGAATGCCCGCGGTAGGGATCTTGCGCCACATGATCTGTTAAAAGCCTTTCATTTGCGCGAATTTCCCGAGCGTGAGCGTGACCTTCAGGCTGAGGCTGTCTGTCATTGGGAAAGCCTGGATAGCAATACTCTGGAAAAGACCTTTGCTGATTATCTGTACCGGATTCGCAACTGGGCTCAGGGAAAGTCTGCCAGGTACTTTGGTAAAAACGATGTGGGTGTGTTCAAGGGTGTTAATCTGGACAAGACCGCCGCTTATCCTTATACGCAGTCATTAACAATAGCGCACTACTTTGTTGATGAATACAACGGCCAGTATCAGCGTCATATTGATCAAAATACTATGGGGTTTCCATTTCATCTCGATCAGATGGTGGTTAATGGGCGACGATTTTTTGAAATGATCAGCCATTACCAGGGGCTGCTGGGTCAGGTCATCAATCACGATGCTAAAGAAGAAAACATGGATCCAGTTTTTCGTTGTGAAAACACCACATTATCCGAGTCTGCTGCGAAAATAATTTATACCCTGAATACTTATGAGAAACGGACTAGAACCGGCGATCAGTGTGTTCGTAATATGTTTGATTGTGCGCTGGTTTTCTATGTTGATAAGTTTGGTTTTGAAAACATCTCAGAAGCGATCGAAAAAATTTTTATATGGGCGTACTCCTGCAGGATCAGAAACTATTCCATTGGTGTGGATACGGTTGACAAGTACGTTTTAAGAAATAATGTATTTAACGCACTCTTGCATGCGACTCATCCGATTAATGTGTTGAATATGTATTTGCCGACCATAAAAGCAGCAGATCAGAAAGGTACTGGTCTTGATGGCATCATATCTATCTTCAAGGATCGAAACTACTATGAGTAACAGTAACGGGCTGACTACCTTTAAAGTGAAGCAATTGCTTGGAGGCCATGGTGAAGAGCGTTGCCAATACACCATTCCCATGTATCAGCGTAACTACGCCTGGGGAGAAGGGGAAATTCAGCAATTGATTCAGGATGTGCTGGATATGCTGGAAAAGCACCAGAATCAGGAAACAAAAAAAACGTATTACATTGGCACGCTGGTGGTCTATGAGCGCAGTAAAAACCACTTTGAAGTGATTGATGGCCAGCAGAGATTTACCACCCTGACCTTGCTTACTCTTTGTTTGCAACGCGCCAAAGAAAAACATTTCGCAAAAGATATTGGAATCAGTAGCTGGTTTAGCCAGCCAAACTTGGCCTTCGAAAGTCGGGAGTTGTCATCAACAACTTTGGCTGGTCTACAGCAAGGCGAGCCGCTGGATGAATTACGCAACGAAGCCTGTAACCCGGATCTGTTACATGGCTATGAGCTAATGGAAAAGCATCTGCTCGCATTGGGAGATCAGCTGAAAGCCTTTTGTGAGTATCTGTTCAATCACGTGGTCATCGTCCGGGTGTCCGTTCCGCAAGACACCGACCTGAATCACTACTTTGAAGCCATGAATATTCGTGGTGAGCAACTGGAAAAGCACGAAGTACTGAAAGCCAGAATGATGGCGGCTCTGCATGCCGGGAATGACGCCGATAAAGCCATCAGCCTGAAGGTGCTGACCCAGGTCTGGGATGCGACTGCCAATATGGAGCGGTATATCCAGTATGGCTTCTCTACCGAGCAAAGAAAGGAGTTGTTCGGCAGTAGCTGGGATCAGTTTCTTCCCAAAAACTTTCAGGATTTATGCGAGCGCCTGTCGGTTAACGAGGAGGGTACTGAGCTCATCGAAAACGCCAGCGATCAATCCTTAAAATCCTTCAGGGACATTCTTGATCAGCCAGCACCGGCCTTACCGGACAAAAAGAAAGAGGCATTGGCATCCGAACGCTTCAGCAGTGTGGTCAATTTTCCCAACTTCCTGTTGCAGGTACTGCGAGTTTGGAGCGGAAAAAATATCGCGTTGGATGACAAGCAACTGATTGATCAGTTTGAGGAGCATGTTCTCAGATCAGACAACCCGGCTGAAAACGTGAAAGAATTTGTCTTCGCCCTTCTTAAAATAAAGTTTTTATTTGATCACTACATCATCAAACGCGAATTTATCAGTGGTGATGATAGCTGGAGCCTGAAACGACTGGACAATACCGGTAAGAGTGCGGCCTTTAACAACAGTTTTGGCAAGGAAGAGGATGAAGAGGCATCAGCTAAAGATATAAACAAAACCATTGTGATGTTGCAAAGCGCCTTTCATGTGTCGACTCCAACCCAGTCATACAAGCATTGGTTGAATGGCGCTTTATATGGGCTCTACCAAATGAAGGAAATCTCTGCTCATGAGTACCTTTATCATCTGGAACAGCTGGCGAGTCAATTTGTTTACGGGCGCTATCTGAATCCTGAAGGAGAACAGGATTATTACACCATGATATACAACCCGGAAATGCTGGGGTCACTACCGAATTTTTCGGCCCAAAATCCCGAGGTCACCTCGTTATTGAAATACGCTGTAGTTCGCAACAATATGGTTTTCAACTATCTGGATTACCTGATCTGGAAAGAAGCCATACCCAAAGGCGAAACGAATAAAGTTATCGCTCAGTTTGAGTTCACCAGCCGCAGCTCAGTCGAGCATTTCGCGCCACAGCATCCCTTTAATGGAGAAGCACCTCTGCCTGACGAGTTACTGCACAGTTTTGGCAACCTGTGTTTGATCAGCAGCAGTAAAAATTCCAAGGTGAGCAACATCCAGCCGCAGGGCAAAAAGGATCACTTCCAGGCGTCCATCAGTCGCAATCGAATCGACACCTTAAAACTCTACAAAATGATCAAGCTGATGGAACGTGATAATGCATGGGGTGAAGAGCAAATCAGGAAACATGAACAAGATATGCTCAGGCTTTTAAGCGACGCCAATAGAGAAGAAAAATAACCGCCCGCTCAACCTGCAGCGTCGTTTGTCCACTGGATGCTCAATAAGTGCAGAGTGCACGATTTCACGCATTCCACTACAATTCGGCGCAACATGCCTGTAGGCGCTTGATTGACAGAATTCGTAAGGACCAAGGATGAACGCGTTGTATATCCCCGGCATGCGTGTCGAAGTTCGTGATGCCGAGTGGCGTGTGAACCGTGTAGACCAGTCATCAGACGGCGGTTATTTGCTGCACTGTACCGGCCAGTCGGAGCTGGTGAGAGGGCGCAGCAGTCAATTTCTGACCGCACTCGAAACCAATATACGGATACTCGACCCGGCTAACACCACGTTGGTGGATGACCTCTCCAGCGGCTACAGTGCGACACAGCTCTATCTGGAAAATGCTCTGCGGCAAACCCCACCGGTTGATCAGCGCATTGCTCTGGGGCATGAAGCCGCCATGGATTTGCTGCCGTTCCAGCTTGACCCGGTGCGACAGGCATTAGGCCAGCCTCGCCAACGTATTCTGATCGCCGATTCGGTTGGCCTGGGTAAAACCCTCGAAGCGGGCATTCTGGTGAGTGAATTGATTCGGCGGGGGCGGGGCAAGCGCATTCTGGTGCTGGCCACCAAATCCATGCTGGGTCAGTTTCAAAGCGAATTTTGGCAGCGTTTCACCATTCCGCTGGTGCGGCTTGACTCGGTGGGGTTGCAGCGAGTGCGCAACCGTATTCCAGCCAACCACAACCCGTTCCATTATTTTGACCGTGCCATCATCTCCATTGATACGCTTAAGCAAACGCTTGAATACCGTCACCACCTGGAGCAAGCCTATTGGGACATCATCATCGTTGATGAAGCCCACAACGTCGCCAAACGCTCGAATAATTCCCAGCGTCACCAACTGGCCGAGTTACTCTCGACCCGCTCGGATACCCTGATCATGCTCTCGGCGACTCCGCACGATGGCAAGCCAGAGTCGTTCGCCAGCCTGGTTAATATGCTCGATGCCACCGCCATTGCCAATGCGGATGACTACGTTCACGAAGACTTCCGCGATCGTGGGTTAGTGATTCGTCGCTTCAAAAACGATGTCGCCAGCCAGCTGACCCAATCCTTCCCGGAGCGGGAAATTCAGCTGGTGAAAACCACGGCAACACCAGCCGAAGAAGCCGCTTACTCGGTGCTGGCACACGCGACCTTCCATTCGCTGGATGGCCACAAAAACCATACTGGCGGAGCCAGCAGTCTGTTCCGTACCACACTGGAAAAAGCCCTGTTCTCCAGTCCTGCAGCCTGTTTATCGGTGGTGGAAAATCGTCTCAAGCGCCTGAACAAACGTGTTATCGATGGCAAAAACATCAATAACCGTGATGAACTGGGCGAAGACATCGACCAACTCGAAGCCATTGCATTGGCCCTGCGTGGCATCGACGCCAGCCAGTTCTCCCGTTATCAGTTACTGCTGCAGATGCTGAAGGCCAAATCAGCCGGTGATACCTCACTGGGCTGGAGCCGCGACTCCGATGACCGATTGGTGATCTTTACCGAAAGCCTGAAGACCCTCGATTATTTGGCCGAGCACCTTGCGAAAGATCTCAAGCTCAAAAAGGGCCAACTGGCATTGCTAAAAGGCACCATGCGCGATACCGAACTGGCCGATGTCGTTGAGCAGTTTGGTCGTGCAGAAAGCCCGATCCGTTTATTGCTCTGCTCTGACGTCGCCTCTGAAGGCATCAACCTGCATCACCTCAGTCACCGCATGGTGCATTTTGATATCCCCTGGTCGCTGATGGTGTTCCAGCAGCGTAATGGACGTATTGACCGCTATGGCCAGAGCCGTCAGCCGCAAATCCGCTACCTGATGACCGAAGCTTCTGATGACAAGATTCGTGGCGATCAGCGCATTCTGGAAGTGCTGATTGAAAAAGACCAACAGGCCGGTAAAAACATCGGCGACCCGTCCGAATTCGAAAGTCTCGACAGCGTGGAAGCCCAGGAAAGCGCTGTTGCTGACGTCATTGATCAGAACACCGGCGAGATTGATCTGGACAACTTGCTCGGTGACCTGTTCGACAATGGCAACAGTGATGGCCGTTCTGTTGATGACCTCGTCGGCCAGTTTGTGCCGGGGCAGGCAGTCAACACCACGCATGCTGACATCGACGACGTGACGGCCAAGCCGGTGCGGCTGTTCAAAAATGATCTGGCCTATACCGACATCGCCTTGCAATGGCTGCGCGACACCCTGCGGGACGAACGTGGCGAAACCCTGCAATTCACCGTTGATCGCCAAAAACAGCACGTTGACTTGTTTGCTCCGGCAGACCTGCAACAGCGGCTGAAATTCCTGCCTGCTGAAGTGCAACCTGAAAGCGCTTTGCAGGGAGAGAAGTACCGCTTTTCCCTAACGACCAGCAAGCAGCAGGTGCAAGACGCCATCAAACAGCGCCGTCAGGGCGACGACAATCCGCTTGCCAATGTGCAATACCTATGGCCATTACACCCGGTGATGGAATGGCTCGATAGCCGTATTCAGGATGCCTTCGGTCGCCATACTGCACCTGTCATGCGTTTGGGAGCCAATATTCTGGCCGCCAACGAGCACTGGTTTGTTGTGCAAGGCGGCTTTCCCAATCGTCGGGGTCAGGCGCTGGTGCAAAACACCCTTGCCGTACAACTGCGGAATGGCCGGGTAGGGCAGGCGCTGCCCGTTTCGGAACTGCTTGAACAATTGAAGCTCAACGGCCAGCCACTGCCGAACCGGGCAGAAGCAAGGGATACCACCGCATTGCAACGGCTATTGCCGCCAGTCATTCAAACCATGCGCCAGCAACTGCAACGCCAGCGTCAGGAAGCCGAACGCGAGCATCAGCAAACCCTGAGTGAACAACTGCAACGGCTGCAGCAACTGCGCAGCAAACACCAGCAACAGCTTGAACTGCAACTGGGCCGCCGCAGCGATCAGCCCGAAGCCTTCAAGGTCAGCCTGCGTGAGCGCGGTATGGAACGGATTGAACGGGTATTCGGTGATCACCAGCGCTGGTTGCGCGACACACTGGAAACCGAACGCGAACCGTATATTCAGGTGGTGGCCGTCATTACCGGTGAATAAACCGGGCTGATCCGCTGCCGGAAGGCCATTCCCACGCGGGAGCATGGGAACGAGGCACATCACAGCAATAGCCGCTAACAACGAACAACAGAATTTACCGCCCGTGCGCATTCAACAACGCGCAGGCAGCAAGCAAGGAGCACCACATGGCGTGGTTTGGTATCAACAACGAGAACGAGTTTTACTCCGACCACTACCTGAGTGAAATCTTCAAAAACGACGTTGCCGAGCGGCTGGCGCACTGGCAAAGCGCTGAAGATCAGGCCCGCGAGCAACTGGCCCAACGCCAGCCTGGTAGTGGTAAAGCGAGTGGCAAAGCGGCGCTGGAATTGCGGGCACTGGCTCCGTTCAACGGCCTCAGTCGCATGGCCCGCGATGCGCTGCAGTCGTTTAAAACCCTTGAGCGCGAACTCACGCCGGTAGAACAGCTCCAGCAACAACGGCCCTTACTGAAACAACTGCTGAGTTTGCTGGGCTACGAATGTGCGCCACAGCGTATGGCACTGGACAACCACCCGGAAACCGAACTGCCACTGCTCGCCAGCGTGCGCGACAGCAAAGGCCAGCCGCTGGTCTGGGTGCTGGAGGCACTGGCCACCGACGAACGCGATGCCGACCCGCTGGCATTGCCGATACACCACCAGCAACTGCTCAGCCTTGATCCCACCCCGCTGGACAAAAAACACCCCAAAGACGATTGGCAAACCCTACTGGCCAGCAAGGTTTTCAACCAGCCCGACGTCCCGCGCTGGGTACTGCTGTGCTCGGCACGTCAATGGTTACTGCTTGACCGCAGCCGCTTTGGCCAGAGCCGCCTGATCCGCTTTGACTGGCTGGAACTGTTGACCCGCCGCGAAACCGATACCCTCAAAGCGGTATCGGTACTACTGCATAAAACCAGCCTGCTGGCCGAACAAGGTCAGGCGCTGCTCGATACCCTCGACGAAAATGCCCACAAACACGCGTATGGCGTGTCGGAAGACCTGAAATACGCCCTGCGTGAATCCATCGAACTGCTCGGCAACGAAGCCGCCCGCCAGCTGATTGAACGGGCACGCGCCAACAAGGCAGGGATTTACTCTGGCAAAAACGAACTCGACCCCAACCAGCTCTCGATCGAATGCCTGCGCTACATGTACCGGCTGCTGTTTCTGTTTTATATCGAAGCGCGACCAGAACTGGGTTACGCCCCGGTCGATAATGCCACCTACCTCAGTGGCTACAGTCTGGAAAGCTTGCGCGACCTCGAACTGGTGCCGCTCACCAGCGAGCGCGAACGCAACGGTCGTTATTTTCACGATACCCTGACCTTGCTGTTCAAGCTGATTAACGACGGCTACGACCCGGATGAACAAGTCAGGCGTCAGAACCAGATCAACTTCAGTGATAGCGGCAGCGATGCCCAGGCGTTTGATATGCAGCCGCTGAAGAGCCACCTGTTCGACCCCGAACGCACCCAATACCTCAACCGGGTGGTGTTCCCCAACTGGCTGCTGCAACAGGTCATCCAGTTAATGTCGCTGTCCCGTGCCGGTAAGAGCGGCGGGCGCGGTGCAGGCAAAAGTGCGGGCAAAGGCGCTGGTCGTGGTGGAAAGCGCCAGCGCCGAGGCCGCATCAGCTACGCCCAGCTGGGTATTAACCAGCTCGGTGCCGTCTACGAAGCCCTGCTCAGCTACCGGGGCTTTTTTGCCACCACCGATTTATACGAAGTCAAAAAAGCCGGTGAACACCACAACGAACTCGACACCGGCTACTTTGTGACCGCCAGCCAGCTCGACGACTACCAGGACGACGAAAAAGTCTTCGATCAGGAACGGGTAACAAGTCACGACGGCGACGACTCCGAAGCGCCGCAACCGCGCAGTCGTAACCGCCTGCGCTGCTACCCCAAAGGCACCTTTATTTATCGGCTGGCCGGGCGCGACCGTGAAAAATCCGCCAGTTACTACACCCCGGAAGTGCTGACTCGCTCGCTGGTGAAATACGCCCTCAAGGAACTGTATAAAGAACAGTTGGAATCGCTCAAGCACGCCAACGGCAAGCCCGATTATCTGGCCCGCGCTCGGCGCATTCTCAGCCTCACCGTGTGCGAACCGGCGATGGGCAGCGCCGCATTTTTGAACGAAGCCATCGACCAACTGGCCGACAAATACCTGGAGCTGGCCCAGCAAGCCCACGACCAGCGCATACCGCAGCAGCAATACCAGCAGGAAAAGCAGCGGGTCAAAATGTATCTGGCCGACAACAACGTCTTTGGTGTCGACTTAAACCCCATCGCGGTGGAGCTGGCCGAGGTCTCCATCTGGCTCAACGCCCTCAGCAAAGACCGCTTTATTCCCTGGCTAGGCTTGCAACTGAACTGCGGTAACTCGCTGATTGGCGCACGCCGCGACGTATTCCCGGCCAATGCCTTGAGCGTCAAACCGTCTGACAGCGCCAGTTGGCTGAAAACGGCACCGACCAGAAGCCCCTTGGGCCTGAACGGAGCCAGCCAGCGGCAAGCGGGCGAAATCTGGCACTTTCTGCTGCCCGACAGCGGCATGGCCAACTACACAGACAAAACGGTCAAAAGCCGTTACAAAGAACCGATAAAAGCCATCGCCGACTGGCGCAAAGGATTCTGCAAGGCGTTCAGCCACAGCGATCTGCAACGACTGCAAACCCTCAGTGGCAACATTGACCAACTGTGGCAGCAGCACACGCTTGACGAAGCCAGGCTGCGCCAACGCACCACCGATCCCTACGATATGTTTGGCTACCATCACGATGGCGAGCGCACATCGCTGAGCTACAAAGACAGCGCCCTGCAAGGGGAAATGAAATCCGAAGGGGTGCGCAACAGCAGCGCCTGGCGACGCCTGAAGCTGGCCATGGACTACTGGTGCGCACTGTGGTTTTGGCCCATTGATCGTGCCGATGAACTGCCCGACCGCGAAGATTGGCTGTTCGACCTTGAAAACCTGTTACTCGGCGACACCGTGGGCGGCGTTCGGGAACCCGGCGCGGGTGATATGCAAGACCTGTTTGCACAAACCGCCGACCCGGAAGCGGCACAAACGTTTGTGAATCAGCACGGCGTGGTCGACCTGAATATTCTCTACAAGGTCTCACCGCGTTTTCAGCTTGCTGCCGATATTGCCGAACAACAACGCTTTTTCCATTGGGAGCTGGAATACGCCGATATCTTTGCCGCCAAAGTGTCGGGTGACACGTCATCCGCGTCTTCCACCGAAGCAAAAAAACCGACCCTGAGCGGTTTCGATACCCCATCACATTTTTCTTCAAAAGAAGAAAAAAATATTACCCCCGGCGGCTTCGACCTGATCCTCGGAAACCCGCCGTGGTTGAAAGTCGAATGGCAGGAAGGCGGTATCCTCGGCGACCACAACCCGCTGTTTGTACTGCGCAAAACCAGCGCCAGCAATCTGGCCAAACTGCGCGCGGAGCTGTTTGACCAGGATAAGCCGAGCAACGGCACGGCGGGGGAGAAGGGTCCGATTGAACACGCCTGGCTGAATGAATACCAGCAACTGGAAGGCACCCAGAACTTTCTTAATGCGCTGCAAAACTACCCGCAGCTCAAAGGCGTACAAACCAACCTGTATAAATGCTTTTTGCCACAAGCCTGGCGCATCGGTAACGGCCAAGGTGTGGCCGGGTTTCTGCACCCGGAAGGCATCTACGACGACCCCAAAGGCGGGGCTTTCCGCGCCGAAGTTTACCCACGGTTACGAGCGCATTTTCAGTTTCAGAATGAAAAGGCACTCTTTCCAATTGGCAACCGAAACAAGTTCAGCCTGAATATTTACGCAGCAAGCGGCCAGCAGATTGGTTTTGATAATGTCGCTAACCTGTTTGCGACCAGAACCATCGACCAGTGTTATCAGCCAGCAGGCGATCGAATTGTTGGTGGTATTAAGGATGACAAGGATAACTGGAACCTTGAAGGCCACACTGACCGTATTTTGAGAGTCGACAGCAATCAGTTACAACTGTTTGCCAACCTTTACGATGAATCAGGGACTGATGCCGGAGAAGCTCGATTACCAGCAATCCATTCTGAACAGTTGATCACTGTACTGGAAAAATTTGCTGCCCAGCCCAAGCGACTGGGGGATTTAAAAGGCGAGTATTTTTCGACGGTGATGTTCGACGAAACCTACGCCCAGCGTGATGGCACTATCAAGCGCCAAACCGGCTTTCCGCAGGATGCCGGGCAGTGGGTGCTGTCTGGCCCGCATTTCTCTGTGGGTAACCCGTTTTATCAGACACCGCGCGAGGTCTGTGATACCCATAAGGCCTACGACTGCCTCGACCTGCTGACCCTGCCAGATAACTACCTGCCGCGCAGCAACTACCTGCCCGCCTGCGACGCCGATGACTACCACGCCCGCACTCCAAAAGTCAGCTGGCTGGAAGGCAACGCCAAAGAACCCAAACGCGTGACGGAGTATTATCGGTTGATTACCAGTCGTGCATTGAGTCAATCAGGAGAGAGAACGTTACAAGGAGCGCTGATGCCACCTCAGGCTGCGCATATCGATGGCATTTTTAGCAATACATTTAGAGACGTAAAAGCGACACTCACTTTTGCTGGCAGCTGGGCTTCTGTCCCGATGGACTTTTTTGTGAAATCCACAGGGAAAAGTGATTTTCGAGGTGATTTGGCCAAGCGTATGCCGCTTTTGGAGTTTGGAAAAAACTCTCATGACTTTGAGTGCCGCACGCTGGTTTTAAACTGCCTCACCACCCATTACACCGACCTCTGGCAATCCTGCTGGCAAGATAGCTTCCGCCAACAACAATGGGCGGTTTGGGCGGATACCGGAACCAGCCAAAGCAACGAACTAATCGACTACACCAATGCCATTCGCCCGCTGCTGAACCGCGATTTTTTCACTAACCTCACACCCGACTGGCAACGCCATAACGCCCTGCGCAGCGACTTTGAACGCCGCATGGCATTGGTAGAAATCGACGTGTTGGTGGCCCAGGCACTGGGCATGACCCTCGACGAACTCAACACCATCTACCGCGTGCAATTCCCGGTGATGCGCCAATACGAAGCCGACACCTGGTACGACCAGCAGGGCCGTATTGTATTCACCCCCAGCAAAGGGCTGGTGGGCGTCGGACTGCCGCGCAACGCCGCCGCCAAAGACCTCAAAACCGGCGTCGGCTATCAACTGCTGGCCCCGGTGCAAAGCGCCACAACCGAACACCTCGCTCCCACGCTCCCGCGTGGTAGCGAACCGGATCTAACGCTGGTGACAGCCGACGACCCACGTCTCGACACCCTGTCAGAAGAATACGCCAAAACCCTGCGTCAGACACTCTCGAAAGCGGTGGTGATTGCTGACATCGCCGATACCGTCGTCGCCACACTGGGCTGGAACGACATCAAAGACCTGCCGCGAGGCTGGATCGTCCGCAAGCACGACACCGACAACACCCAACCGGACGGCCCGGCCAAACGGGTAACCGACTACCACGCACCCTTTATCAAACCACAACGCGAAAAAGACTATGAGGTGGTGTGGAAATTAACTTCAAATAATCATATGGAAATTAAAGGATAGGGGGTTTTGATGTTTCATAGAGGAAATGAAGGTTTAGTTCATATGAGTGATTTTGTTATTTTTATTGTGAATTTTGATTTTTTAAAAATATAAGGATGTTGTTGTATGGGATTTATTATTGAGTTGTTGATTGTTGTTGTTATTTTTGCACTTTTGTGGAAGGCGTTGAAATATGTTTTTGGTTTTTTTGTTCTTGTTGCTTGGCTTCCGGGTATAATCGGTCTTGGGGCAGGTGTTGTAATTCCATTCATTGTTACATCCTTGATGTTTTTGAGTCTTCCATTCTTTTCTGCTTATTGGTCCAGTGGAGATGCTCTTGATTTATATAACTGGGAGTCTGGAAAATACTTTATATTGTATCCAATTGTTGTTTATTCTTTTTATTGTAGGAATGCTATTTCAAGTGCATCAGATAAAATCTCTGATGATGAGTTTTATTTAGAAAAAAAGAAATCTATTGGCGGGGGGATGTTTGCTTCTCTTGTTCTGTTGGTATGCTCTGTTTTTAACTTTGATATGATTAGCCTGGTTTTGGAGTGGTTGGATTATATGGGATGGCTGAATTATATGGAGTGGAAGCAGGACTGGTTTGTTTATTTGTATTTTGTTCCTGCTATTTTTATTCCAATAGGTGTGCTGGCAGAAGGGATGGGGTTTGCAGAGCTTGTCAATCGATCCAGCCGTTGTGTGGAGGTTGATAAATGCGACAGTTTGGCTCGTGTTAAAAAAGAAATTTTTCTGGATGACAAGTTCGGGCAGTTTGAATTAGATGTGGTTGATTCAGTCATTGCTAAAAAGGTTTTGGATGGTAAATTGATTGAAGACCAACTTGGTAGTGAAAGGGTTTTATTTGATCCGGTTTTTTTACAATCAATTCAAAATAAACTATCAGAAGCTACTGCTGAACGTATTAAGTGGAGCAAGGTAGATGTTGTTAAAGGTGTCGCTAAAATACTGGAAGTTGATATTAATAAAGCAGATGACTTTGTAAGAAAGTTTATGGGTTTTGGTGGGGTTTTCAGACTTGATGGCGAGCAGGCTTTTATTAATGGAATGTATTCGGGACAGTATCGTGTGTGTGCCTCATGTGGTCACACTGAACTGACTCCACTCACTTCTGATGTGTGGTACTGCTCGGATTACTGCCGTGAAACAGAAGAGAATTGCGAAAAGATTATGGAGCAGTCTCCCAAGGTATTTTTGGATAATGCAGCTACCACAGGCCTGTTATTGGTTGAGGGGGCAGGGGCCTGGAAAGAAAACCATAAAATGTTTTCCATTGGTGGTCAGGGACACGGTTTTGCAGCGGAAGAGGCCAATGATTTACTCGATACACTCAGTGGAAAAAATGCCCGCATTGTAGGTGGCGACAATGCCAAAAATGGTCCTGACCGATTAGTTGACGGCATGGAAATACAGACAAAATACTATGGTACTGCAGCCAGAAGTGTTGGTGCTGCCTTTGATGGACAAACTGGTAGCTATAAATACATAGCTTCAGATGGAAAGCCAATGCCTGTGGAGGTTCCGGCTGACCAGTATGAAAAAGCATTGGATACCATGCAGAAGAAAATTTCTGCTGGAAAGGTTTCTGGTATTACTGACCCGGATGAAGCGAAGAGTTTGGTCGTAAAAGGCAGTGTTACCTATGCTCAGGCGCAAAATATAACTCGCTTTGGCACTATTGAGTCATTAGCATACGATTCTGCAGAAGGGGCGATTGTCGGTTTGAAGTCCGGCGGGATCAGTTTTTCTATTAATATTGCCGTGGCAGTATTTCATGGGAAATCAACAAAGGAAGCAATCCGATACTCCGCCATGAGGGCTGCGAGCAGCTTTGGTAAAAGCACGCTCGTTTATATTGGAGTCCAGCAATTACACAGATTGGCATCTGTACAGAATGCTCTTACCGTTTTTGATATAACCAAAGCGAGCCCGGCAGTTAAAAATACACTCATGCGTGCGACCGGAACAAGTAATGCTTCTCAAGCAAGCCATGTAATTAAGGGAACTGTTGTGACCAGTGCTGTAATGATAGCAGTCAGCTCTGGGCCAGATATTATCAGAATGGTTAGGGGCAGAATGTCATCGCGGCAATTTCTTAAAAACTTGTCAGTTGCTACAACCAGTACTGTTGGTGGGACTGTGGGCTCTTTTGCTGTTGGTGCAGTATGCTCTCCATTAGGCCCTGCGGGCGTGATTGCTGGTCGTGTTGCCGGTGGATTTGTTGGTGGCTATTTGGGAAGCCGTCTTGGTGTATTAATTGGTAATAAATTAGGGCCGGACGACCAAGAGGTTATGTTTGATATTATCAGGGAGCAGATGGAACATATATCCATAAATCTCATGTTCTCAGATAAAGAGGTTGAAAATTTTTATTCGAACCTGGTCAATGTGGCTGATGCTGAAATGCTGGAAAAAATGTATGCCGCAGAAGGTCAAAGGTATCAATTTGCGAATGCTTTTTTAAAGCCTATAGCTGTAGGGATTGCGAAACAACGACCTGCGGTTGTTTATGATCAAGACGACTTGCAAAGCTCATTGGAGTCTTTGGCATAACTGGTTGTGTGCAGTGGTGGCTTGAATATATTCAATGCCCACCCTGAAACTTCAACGATGATCGGAATCCATAACGTAGCTATTTAACCAATTCAAGGAAGGGGCTTATGATAATCACCAATAAAAATATTGAAAATGCGGTTCGTGATAGCCAACCAAGCCGCATTGCGGTGGCTTTTATTGGCAGGGACTGGCGCAAATACCTGGGTGACAATACCCACCTGAAAGAGCTGATTGTGTCGCCAACCATTGGCTCGAACCCGTTAGCCATTTATGAGGTGGCCAGGCAGATCGGTTGGGAGAATGTTTACTTGCTGGATAACCTCCATGCCAAGGTTTATATCAGTGACGATTCTGCGGTAGTTGGCAGTGCCAATTTATCTCGTAACGGGTTGGACGTTGCGGGCTTGCAAGAGCTGTGCGTAGCGATCACAGACGATGAATCCTTGTTGATGTTGAATCAGCAGTTTGACGACTGGAAGCGGTTATCCCTCAAGGCGTATCCAACGGTTGAATCGCGCCAGAAAAAGGTCGGTGAAATGAAACGGGTTGTGTACCACGTTTGCAGTGTCTTGCAAGACGAAGATATCTCGATGGGGACAGAAGCCGAATCGCCTGTGACCGATATTCTGGATTATTGTTATTCCGGTGATCATGATTTTTATGTGTGTTGGGGAGTTCGCGAAAAGACTGGAGAGCATCAATATTCCTCTGATGTCGACACCTTTAATCAGGTCGATAACGGTGGTGTTCACTTTCATAAGAGCGATGCTGATGTAATTAAAAAAGGTGCCTGGGTGCTCACCTGGTATCCCAAAGATGACCTTACGCCTGACAGGCGATCCATCACAAGCATGCACTGGAGCTATATCCACGAGGTTATTCCCGGCGGCGTAACCACGGAAGAATACAGCTACACCACCTACACATTTGAGCGTTCGGATTTGGCTAAACGGCCTGAGCCATTCGATCTGAATGCGGAGCACGTAAAAGATGCCATTACCGAGGTATTGGCCGAAACCAATCTTCGTGATGCGTTTATTCAGATTGAAAGCGCCAAAAACGACTCAAGTCCACCGTTTCTGGTGGCCAATACCTTTGCCAAAATGCCGGATTTTATCGAACGGGTGAAACAGAAAGTTCGCCAGTTCCGTAACCGTTAATTTTTTGTACTCAAGGGACTGAAGTATGTTGCCCTCACTGGTTACCCCGCAATTAATCTCGGGTGTGCAGGAATTTCTGCGCACGGCTTTTGTGTCATCTTCAACCGGTTTTCGTCGTGATGATGGCCGTTCGGCCATTGATGATTTCGTCGATACGCCAGACGCCTTGTTCAAGGGGCCATGGCTGGGATTGGGATTGCCGTTTCGAACCGTGGATGCTGATGCAGAGCTACCGCTCAAACATTTTCACCCTGGTTTTCCGCCTTACCAGCACCAGATGTTGGCGTTTCAGCGCTTGTGTGGTGATAGCCCGTTGTCGACGCTGGTGGCAACGGGTACCGGTTCGGGCAAGACCGAGTGTTTTATGTATCCGCTGCTGGATCGCTGTTTGTCGAGTCAATCGCGGGGCATCAAGGCAATTGTGATTTATCCGATGAACGCACTGGCGACGGATCAGGCTCGGCGTTTTGCCAAAGAGATTCACAGTCGCAAAGCACTGCAAGACAAGGTTCGGGTCGGTTTGTTTGTGGGCGATAACGATGATTCACCCTATAAGGAAATGACGTCGGACTATGTGATTACTTGTAAGGAAACCCAGCGTGATAACCCACCGGATATTCTGCTGACCAATTACAAGATGCTGGATTATTTGCTGATTCGCCCGGGAGATCAGCCATTGTGGCGTTATAACGAACCCGGTGATCTGCGTTATTTGGTGGTGGATGAGCTGCATACCTTTGATGGCGCTCAGGGTACGGATTTGGCGTGTCTGGTGCGGCGCTTGCGACATCGTTTGCAGGTGGAAGATGAACTGGCGTGTGTGGGGACATCGGCCACGATTGGCGGACCTGAGTCGGCGGCGAAGTTGCGCGACTATGCCTCGTCAATTTTCTCATGTGCGATTGATGAGGGGGCGGTCATTCTGGAGGAACGCCTCAGTGCGGATGAGTTTCTGGAAGGCTACGCGGTGACCCAGACCCGCCAACCGGATGAGACCAGTTTGCGGCATTTGTCAGCGAACAAGATGCATGGCATTGCTGAGTTTGTACGCAGTCATGCGCGGTTGTGGCTGGATGCCTTACCGGCTGGTCTTGATAGCAGTGACGAGGTTGTTTTTCAGCAGGCTTGTGTTGAGTTAGGGGAACAACTTAAACAGCACGAATATTTTCGCAGTGTGTTACGGGTGTTTGAGTCGTTGCAGGATTTGCGGCTGTTTGTTAACAACCGGGCTGAGTTGAGCAGTGTTGCCGATGAACAGGCTCGCCTGGCGAGTATGTTGGCGCTGGTGGCAGTGGCCCGTAGCTGGCGGCAACCATGGGCCGATCAGCCAGAACAACACGGTGCTGCGCCGTTTTTGCAATTGCGTTATCAGCTCTGGTTGCGCGAGTTACGCCGGATGTTGGCCAGTGTGGAACAGCAGCCTGTGCTGAGGCTGGGGGGTGATCTCAAGCACGATGAAGGTGATTTGCACTTGCCCGCCGGTCATTGCCGAGAATGCGGCTTGACTGGCTGGGTATCGGTTCGGGGGCAGGGTGACGTTCAGGTCTCCGATAATCCGGATGTGATCTACAACGCTTTCTTTAATGGCGGTACTGATACGCGTTTGCTGGTGCCTCTGACTGAGGATGAACACCCTGACCCGGCCAATAACAAGGTGCTGATCCAACAATTGTGTGGTTGCTGCGGCGCACTGTTTGGCTTGGGTCATCAACAGTATCCGGTTGGAGATTGCGGTGCTTCTGGCAAGCATCTCATTCGGGTTTGGGTGCCGGATATGGCGGTGGAATACGTCGAAAAAGGTGCCAGGAAAACCCGCTTTCAGAATAACTGTCCGGGGTGTGAAGCGGAGTCGTCGATTTTGCTAATGGGATCACGAGCGGCCAGTTTGTCGAGTGTGATGATCAACCGTTTGTATCGCTCGCATTTCAATGATGATCATAAGCTGATTACGTTTTCGGATTCTGTTCAGGACGCTGCACACAGGGCCGGTTTCTTTGCTGCCCGTACCTGGCAAAACAGTTTCCGTGATGCGTTGCAGATTGCCTTGCAAGAACGTCTACAAGGGATGCCGTTATCCATGGTAGCGGAGCAGTTGTCCGGATTTTGGCTGGAGCGTTGGTCAAAAGAGCGTTTTGTCACGACCTTTCTACCCCCGAATCTGGAGTGGCTACGTGACTTTGAGACCTTGAAAGAAACCGGCCAATTGCCAGAAAAATCCGATTTGCTGGAATACTTCATAAAGCCACGCTTGAGCTGGGAGGTGTTTCAGGAGCTCGGTATGAAAAGCGGTATTGGCCGCACGCTGGAGCGAACAGGGCGTGCAGTTCTGGCACCGGATTTACTGCTCTTGGACAGGGCTGCATCGGATTTGCTGCCGACCATACATGAAGAAATACCGGAACTGTCTGGGCTTGGCCTTGCCAGCTTGCGAGTGTTTATTCTGGGGTTGTTACTGCGTATGAAACGCCGAGGGGCGTTTGATCATCCAGCGGTACAGGCGTACCGACAGGACGGCGGTAAGCGTTTTTTGCTTGGCTCCGGGCATTTGAAATATATGCCGGGCCTTGGCCGCAAGGCAATAACGCCCGCATTCCTGACACTGGAAAAGGTTTCCAGCTCTTTTGATGCCATTGATACCCAGCGCTGGTATCGGCAGTGGTTTGATAAAACGATGGCGAGTGATGGCAGTGCGTTGTTAGCCAGTGCTTCGTTCAGGCAGGTGTATGGTCTGGTGTTGAACGCGTTGGTACGCCATGGCTTGATGCGACGAGACGAAATACGAGGTCAGGCCGTCTGGTCTCTGTTGCCGCAGCAGTGGTTGTGTCAGACCCAGGTTGCAGTATTGAGCTGCGACTGCTGTGCCCATCGAATCCATGTGTCGCTGGATCAAATGGCCGATTGGCAGGAGGTGGCGTGTTTACGAGCCAGCTGCTCGGGGCACTATCGCGGTAAACCACAGATTTTATCGAGTGGCGGTATGGTATTGCCGAAAGCGCCCACGCGGTTGGTTGCTTCTGAACATACCGGTTTGCTGAAACCGGATATGCGCTTGCAGATAGAAAATTCTTTCAAGACCGGAGGCCATCCCTGGGATATCAATTTGCTATCGGCGACACCGACGATGGAGATGGGGATTGATATTGGTGACTTGTCGAGTGTGTTGTTGTGTTCGGTTCCACCTGCTCAAGCCAATTATTTGCAGCGCATAGGGCGCGCCGGACGTAAGGATGGTAATGCGGTCACGGTGACGGTTGCTAATGGAGTGCCGCACGATCAGTACTTTTATGAGCAGCCGCTTGAAATGATGGCGGGTGTGATCAATACACCCGGGATTTTTCTGGGGGCCGGTGCGGTGATTGAGCGCCAGTTGATGGCATTCTGTTTCGATTGTTGGGCTTGCAGTGGCGTGGTGGGTAATGCGATACCGAAGACGCTATCGGGTTTGTTGGATCGGGCACTCAAAGGTGGTGACCTGGCATCAGAGGGTTTTCCGGGAGAGTTGCTTCGGTTTATTGAGGACAACGGTCGTGAGCTGTGGGCCGGGTTTCGGAAGGCCTTTCCTGAAGTGGAGCAAGACAGTTTGATGCTGGCGCACTTGCAGGCGTTTTTATTTGGAGAAAATGGTCAGCAAACCGGAATCGCCAACAAGATTGCTACGGCACTGGTGCAGTTGGCTCAACAGCGTGAGAGCTTTCGTCAGTCGAGCAAGCAGCTGAAAAAGAGCATCGATCAGTGGAAGTCCTTGCCTCAGGACGATCTGGTCGAGGAGCAGATTGACGATGCCGTTGCAGAACGTCAGGCTCTGGCTGATTTGATCAAGAGCATCAGTGGTAAGCAGACGCTCAATTTCTTTACGGATGAAGGCTTGCTGCCGAATTATTCATTCCCGGAAGAAGGGGTGAAATTGCAATCTGTGGTGTTTCGTCGCAAGGAGAAGGCGCAGACCGCTCAGGAAAAGGATTCTCAGAAGCCAAAATCTGATAAGACAGAGAAAAATGATCGCAGCTATGAAAAGCGTGTTTTTGAGGTGGTTCGTCCATCTCAGGCTGCGTTGAGCGAGCTGGCACCATCGAGCCAGTTTTATGGCCATGGTCGTCGGGTCATGATTGATCAGGTCGACCTGAATTTGTCGGCACCAGAAGAATGGCGTTTGTGCAGTGCGTGTCACTATGTCGAACCCATTGCTTTGGGGCATAACCATGATGACTGTCCACGCTGTGCCAGCCCGATGTGGCGTAATGCCTCACAGCGGCAAACATTACTGAAATTACGCCAGGTGTTCGCCAATACCAGTGATCGTGATAGTCGCTTTGGTGATGATACCGAACAGCGTGAGCCTGCCTTTTTTAATCGTCAGTTGTTGGTAGACATTGACCCTAGGGATTCCAGGAAAGCCTGGCGATTGGCCGATGATCAGTGGCCGTTTGGTTTTGAGTACCTGAGTAAGGCCGTTTTTCGAGAGATCAATTTTGGCCTCGCCATGGGAGAAGGTGCTGAGTTTGATGTCGCAGGTCTGAGTGCGCGTCGCCCTGGTTTCAAAATCTGTAAGCACTGCGGCAAGGTGCATAACGCCAGGAAGGACTTGCGCCAGAATCACAGCATCAGCTGCAAGCTGCGCAAGAATAGTCAGGAAGAATCTCCGGCTGACTTCCACAACACCTTGTATTTGTTCCGCGAGCTGACGTCTGAAGCCATTCGCATACTGTTGCCCATTGCTGAGGTACAAGGGTCTGAGGTACGCAGGCAAAGCCTGATTGCAGCATTGCAGCTGGGCTTGAAGCAGTACTTTGGCGGGGATGTCAGCCATCTGCAAATGACTGAGTACAGTGAGCCTGAACCGGGTACTGAGTTGCGTCGGCATTATCTGGTGATTCTGGATACCGTGCCGGGAGGAACCGGGTATCTGAAGCAACTGTTGCTGTCGGGCGATGAGCTGATGAATATGTTGCAACAAGCACTGGATCATATTGAGCAGTGTTCGTGCAATTCTGACCCGGACAAAGACGGTTGTTATCGTTGTGTTTATGCCTACCGGGATAGTCGGCATTTGCCCAATATCTCACGCTTTGAGGCTCAGACACTGCTTCGCAGTGTGCTGGACTTGCGTGCTTCTCTGGAGCCTGTCGATCAGTTGTTACCTGAAAGCCTCAACCCATTGCATGAGAGCGAACTGGAGCGTTTGTTTATCAAGGTTCTGGGCAGGCAAGGTAAACATGTTCAAATTTCTGATAGAACGGTCAATGGTAGGCCTGGTCATGAAATTACTTTGCAGCACGACGACCGGATAGCTGCCTGGCAGATTGAGCCTCAGGTGGAACTGGGTCCGGCAGATGGGGTTGTACTGACAACCCGGCCTGATTTTGTGTTCTGGCCGACGGATCAAAGACGTAAACCAATCGCGGTATTTCTGGATGGATTTGCTTATCACAAAGAGTCAGTTGATCGGGATTCAGCAAAGCGTATGGCACTGCTGGAGTCGGGCCAGTATTGGGTTTGGATTCTGGGGTGGGATGATATTAAACACAATGCTGACCATGAAAATCGGAATGGTCATTTGCATTGGTTGCAAAAACCTCGCAGCAAGAAAGGTTCTCAAGCCTATGACCGGTTGCAGCAGGCACTTGGCTGGGCGTCATTCCAGAAGCTGGATGCTTTGGCTGACAAAGGTTGCCTCGGCTGGTTGCTGACATTTCTGGCCGGTGATGAGCAAGCGCTTGCTGAACTGGCATTTGCTCGGGTATTAGCTGCTACTGATGTGGGGGAAGGGGTCGACCCTTTGGCATTGGGCTATGGGCGTGAACGCTGGCAAGGTGATCATTTGATGAGTAAATGTCAGGCAACGCTGCACTATCTCAACGATTCCCCTCAGTTGCTGCTAGTGACGTCCGTCGATATGTCTTCGAGGAACGCTGATGCCATGAGACAAGGCGTATCGGCAAGCCTGTACCTAGATGATAACAGCCCTGATGATGATCGTTTCATGACCGCCTGGCGGCAGTATTGGGCGTATTTCAATCTGTTGCAGTTATTAGCGGACTTTGAGGCAACTACGGCTCTTGTTCAGAATAACAGCGTGTATTTGGATCTTGCTGACCGTCCTCGGCCCGGTTGGTTTGAGTCTGCAGTCAGAGATGAGTCTCATGACTGGAGTGACGCGCTTAAGCTTACTTTGGAGCCAGCCCTGTTGAAAACACTCGGTCAGGCCCTGGACTTTGGGATTGCTGCCCCCGTCATTGGGGAAGGGGTTCAGGCTGATAGTCACGAGGTTCTGGGTGAGGTTGAGTGGAGTTGGCCAGACGGTCGTATCGCCTGGATTACTGAGCCGGAGAATCGGGCTTTGATCGAAGTACTGGAGGCTCGTGGTTGGTGGATTTGTAGCGCATCTGATCCGGTGGCTGAACTGACAGAACAATTAAAGGGAGTACAAGGTGGTTAACCAGCAAACGCTAGCAGTACAAGTCGCCATTATGGATCAGTTTTTTGAAGCGTATGCAGCTCTGCCAAAAAACGCTCAGAAAAAATGCATGGAGTTCATCAAAAAATTTCGTCACAACCCGAGATCCAGTGGCATTAACTATGAGCATATCAATGATGCTTGTGACTCGGCTTATCGCTCAGTGCGTATTGACCAGAACTTCCGGGGTATTGTGCGGGCACCGGATGATGGCAATGTGTATCTGTTGCTGTGGGTTGATAAACATGATGATGCCTACCACTGGGCGCGCCGCCATCAATGCAATATCCACAGCACGACGGGTACCTTGCAGGTGTATGAAAGTGAGGTGGTGGATAGTGCATCGATGGCCTCCAGTGCTGTAGGTAGCGAGGAAAGTGTTTCTGGTGTAACCACAGAGTCTGCGTCTGCTGTTGATTCGTTTGTGAAAGATGAACCGCTGTTCCAGTTGACCAAAGGAGATCTGCTGGAAGCCGGTGTACCGGAAGATATGGTGTTGGCTGTCAAGTCGCTGGTCAGAGAGTCGCAACTGGAAGCCATAGAGAAAAAGCTGCCTCTGGAAGCGTTTGAAGCCTTGTATTTACATGCTGCTGGGACACCGTGGGATGAGGTGATCAGTGACCGCCAGAATCATGTTGAGGTTGACACTTCTGATATGGCAGCGGCTCTGGATCGTACTGCATCTCAGCGCCGTTTCTGGTTGATTGATGACGATAATGAGCTGGAAAAAATGCTGAATGCACCTCTGGAGCGTTGGCGTGTGTTCTTGCATCCATCACAGCGCAAGCTGGTTGAACGTAACTGGAACGGCCCTGTTCGGGTACTGGGTGGAGCCGGTACGGGCAAAACGGTCGTCGCCATGCACCGTGCCCGCTGGCTTGCCAAGACTTCGTTACAACAGGGCAAGAAGATTCTGTTTACTACCTTTACGGCTAACCTTGCGACAGATATCGAGTCCAGTTTGCGCAAGATCTGTACACCCGAGCAGATGGCTGATATTGAAATACGCAATATTGACCGTTGGGTCAGTGATTTTCTGCGCCGCAGTCGCTATCCGCACACTATTGTCTATGAAAATTCCAACCCCTCTTACAAGCAGTTATGGGAACGTGCGTTAACGCTCAAACCTCCAGAGCTTGGTCTGCCCGATAGCTTTTATCGGGAAGAATGGCAGCGAGTTGTTGTGCCACAGCGGATCTCGGATCAAAAAGGTTATTTCAAGGCACTTCGTACCGGTCGTGGTGTTGCACTGAACCGCAAACAGCGCAGTGAAATATGGCCTGTGTTCGAGGAAGTGCGCGCTCAAATGCATCATCAAGGTCTGAAGACATTTGAGGATGCCGCTTTGGACGCTGTAGACATTCTGCAACGGGATCAAACTCGCTTGCCCTATCAGTCTGTGATTGTGGATGAAGCCCAGGATATGGGGCCAGAGATGTTCACGTTGTTACGTCATCTGGTGCCAGAGCAAGCCAATGATTTGTTCATCGTCGGTGACGGCCATCAGCGTATCTATCGTCGTAAAACAGCACTGAGCCAATGTGGAATCCGTATCGTTGGGCGTAGTCGCAAACTCAAAATCAACTACCGCACAACAGAAGAGACGCGCAAGTTCGCTTGTGCAGTACTGGAGGGAGTGGAAGTTGATGATCTTGATGGTGGTGTGGATGGCCAGCAGGATTACCGTTCACTGATGCATGGTTCAGCACCGACGATACAAGGGTATGACAGCTCGAAAGATGAAGCTTTGGGGTTGGCCCGTCTTATTGAAACATTGACAGCACAGGCCGCTGAACCCTTGGTACTGGAGGATTGCTGTATCGTCACTCGAACCGGTTGGATTCGAGACGAGATTCAGAAGATCTTGAATCAGGAAGGCATTGGTACCCGTGTGCTTGATCAGAAGCAGGACAATCGCGATATCAAGGGAATACGGCTGGCTACTATGCACCGGGTGAAGGGGCTGGAGTTTCGTTATGTTTTTCTGGCAGGTATTAACGAAGGCGTCGTGCCTTTGAAGGTTGCCCTGAATAACTCGGCAGACCCGGTTGAGCAACGTCAGAACGAACTGAATGAACGAGCTTTATTGCATGTGGCTGCAAGTCGGGCAGTGAAAGGCTTGTATGTGAGTTTCAGTGGCACTCCAAGCCGTTTTTTGAGCTGAATAACCGGATGTTTCATCCAGCTGGTGATGCTCAAACTAACCCGGATATTTCACGAGCCACCATGCAGTCATGCCTCTACAAGAATGAGTTTCCTGCTGCGCCAGGTTGGTGTCTAAAATACCGGTCTATCGAGTGTTAATCTAATTTCGAGCATAACTTCCCCTTACCCCATTCTTTATTCCGTGCCGG
>Ga0193958_1000069_pt1 | contig 50590 bp, 56 predicted proteins | sample FB_1_MG_FD_140320 | JGI IMG/M metagenome (GOLD analysis project Ga0193958, IMG submission 140320) | Microbial mat bacterial communities from the Broadkill River, Lewes, Delaware, United States - FB_1_MG | ecosystem: Environmental > Aquatic > Freshwater > River > Microbial mats | place: USA... | reverse complement strand
TGTTATACTATTTTCACTTGCTATCTCATTTAATGTTTTATCACCCTTTAATATCTCTAACACTAATTGAGTTTTTAATTTTGTACTATATCTTGTTCGCTTTCTACTCATTTTAATATATCCTCTAAATTTTCTTTGATTATTTTAACTTTTCAGGAATTAATATTATATTTTTTCTGTATGTTTTTCTTGGGGTATTATAACCCTCATTTTATAGTAAAGTAGTTTTATGCATAGAGATAGCAATATTAGATCAATTGTTAAAGGCATTAGTTGGAGAGTATTTGCTACAACCGTAACTATAATGATAGTTTACATTTTTTTTGGTAGATTAGATTTAGCTATTTTTGCTGGAATAATTGAAACTGTTGCTAAAATAGTTCTTTATTGGTTTCATGAAAGAATCTGGATAAAAGTTAAATGGGGAAGAAAAAAAATCAAACCATTCAATATTTGGTTTACAGGTTTACCGCTTAGTGGAAAAACTACAATAGCTAATGAAGTTTTTAAAGATCTCTCTTTATTAGATATCCCTATTGAAAGGTTAGATAGTAAAGATATAAGAGAACTTATTCCAAATATAGGTTACAGTAGAAGTGATAGAAATAGACATATTTATAGAGTTGCTCATTTAATAAAAACATTACAAAACAATTCAATTTCAACAGTATCATCCTTTGTATCTCCTTATGAAGAATCTAGAGAAATAGTGAAAAAACTTATTGAGAATAACATAATTATCTATATTAAAGCAGATATTGAAACTTGTAAAGCTAGAGATAAAAAAGGTAAATATAAAAAAGCAATAAGAGGAGAACTTGAAAACTTTACAGGAATTAGTGATACTTATGAAAAACCTATAGATCCAAATCTCGTGATAGATACAGATAAAGTTTCTATAAATAGTGCTAAAAGTATTATAGTAGAGTATATAAAAAGAGAGTATATTAAATAAATTTGATTTTATCTCTAAATTTAGATAGAATTCTCTCTTTTAAAAAATTATACCAATCAAGGGGCTATAGATGGCTTTAGATACGGCGAAAAAAGCTGAAATTATCAAAAAATTTGCAAGAGATGAGAAAGATACAGGTTCTAGTGAAGTTCAAATTGCACTACTTAGCGATAGAATATCATATTTAACAGAGCATTTAAAAACTCATAAAAAAGATCACTCTTCAAGATTAGGTCTACTGAAATTAGTTGGTCAAAGAAAAAGACTTCTTAGATATTTAAAGAAGACTAATTATAGCTCATACACTAACTTAATTACAGAATTAAAAATTAGAGATAAGTAAAAAATCCTTTTTTGGATTTTTTAGTTTGTTAATTAAAGGAAATTTTTGGAAGTTATTAATAAATTAAAGAGTCTTTTAACAAAAAGAGATAAGCAGTTTTTACTGTTTTTACTACTTTTTTCAATTTTTATCTCTATAATAGAGACTATTGGAATATCTGCAATTATGCCATTTGTCTCTGTGGCAAGTGACTTCAGTGTTATAACTTCAAATCAGTATTACAACTTTTTTTATACTTTTTTTAATTTTTCAAATGAGATTAACTTCGTTATTGCTTTTGGTATTTTATTAATTTTTTTCTATATTTTTAGAAGTATTGTTAATTACATATATTTTTATCTATTGATTAGATTTTCTCAAGGAAGATATCATCTATTAGCTTTTAGACTTTTTCGAAACTATTTAGGACTTAGTTATAAAGACTTTATATCTAAAAACTCTGCCTATTTAACAAAATCAATGGTTAATGAAGCTAGTAATCTGTCAAGTTTAATATCTGCTGTTTTATTTATCCTTTCTGAAGTTTTTGTCTTAACTCTTATTTATGGGATACTTCTATTTGTCAATTGGAAGATAACTATTATACTCACTTTAATTTTAGGTTTCAAAGTTATCTTTTTAATCAAACCTATAAACAAAAAAATAAAAGAGGCCGGAGATATTAGAAATGAGAATCAACAGAGATTTTATGAGATAATTAATTCAACTTTTGGTAATTTTAAATTTATAAAACTACTCTCAAATGAGAATAAGATTTTAAATAGATTTAATGATGCTAGTTATGGATTTGCTAAAGCTAATATTACAAATACATCACTTCAACACTTTCCAAGGCTATTTTTAGAAGGAGTGGGTTTTTCTCTTATTGTCTTTGTGATAACTTATTTAGTATTTAAGTATCAAAGCGATATAAAATCTGCCTTAGCCATAATATCAATGTATATTTTAGCACTTTATAGATTGATGCCATCAGTTAATAGAATAGTTCAAAACTATAACCAGATAAGTTTTTTAAATAAATCCTTAGATATTATACACTCTGATTTGATGTATCCTATTGAAAATTTAGATAATAAAAAATTAAAATTTAACTCAAACATTAAACTTGAAAATATTGAATTTTACTTTGATAAGAAAAACACTGTTTTAAATAATCTAAATTTAAATATAAAAAAAAGTGAAAAGATAGCTTTTATTGGAGAGAGTGGAAGTGGTAAATCAACACTTGTAGATATAGTAATAGGTTTATACAGACCTGTTAATGGAAATATTTTTATAGATTCCAATAGATTAAATGATAAAAATATAAAAAGCTGGAGAGAAAAAGTTGGATATATTCCACAAAGCGTCTATCTTTTTGATGGAACCATAAAAGATAATATAGTTTTTAACAGAGAAGAGAGTGAAGAGAGAGTTATTAAAGCTTTAAAACAAGCTAATATTTGGAAGTTTTTAGAGACTAAAGAGGGCTTAAATACTGTTGTTGGCGAAAATGGTGTTAAACTCTCAGGTGGACAAAAGCAGAGAATTGCTATTGCAAGGGCTCTATATGGAGAGCCTGAAGTTTTAGTTTTAGATGAAGCTACTAGTGCGTTAGATAGTGACACAGAAAGAGTTATTATGGAAGAGATTTATAAAGTTTCTAAAAATAAAACTCTAATTATAATTGCACATAGACTATCTACAATAGAAAATTGTGATAAAATATATAAGCTAGAAAATGGAAATTTATCTTTAACAAAAGATTTTTAGATATTATATTTTAAATAAATTTGGAGTTTTATATGAAATTAATGATATTAATTACTATTTTTATAAGTTTAGTTTTTGCTAAAGTGGATATAAATAGAGCAACAAAAAAAGAACTAATAACCCTACATGGAATCGGAGCTAAAAAAGCTGAAGCAATAATTGATTATAGAAACAAAAGATGTTTTAAATCAACTTACGAAATAAGTAATGTAAAAGGTATTGGAGAGAAGTCTTTCAAAAAACTTAAAGATAATATAGAAGTTAGCAAGTGTAAAGATAATATATGAATAAAATAAATAGAAAAAATTTTGCATTAATTGGTTCAGCTGGTTATATTGCACCTAGACATATGAGAGCTATTAAAGATACAGATAATAATTTAATTGCAACATTAGATAAAAGTGATAGTGTTGGAGTAATAGATAGTTACTTTCCAAATGCTAGTTTTTTTACAGAGTTTGAGCGATTTGACCGTTTTGTAGATAAGTCTAGAAGAGAGAAAAAAGAGAAAGTCGATTATATATCTATCACATCACCAAACTATCTGCACGATTCTCATATAAGGTTTGCTCTTAGAAGTGAAGCAGATGCTATTTGTGAAAAACCTTTAGTTTTAAACTCTCACAATATTGATCAGTTAAAAGTTATTGAAAATGATACAGGAAAAAAAATTTATAATATTTTACAGTTAAGACTACACCCTTCTATTATTGAATTAAAAAATAGAGTATCAAAAGAGTTAAAGTTAGAGCCTAATAGAGTATATGATATTGATTTAACATATTTGACAAGTAGAGGTAAATGGTACTTTATATCTTGGAAAGGTGATAATAGCAAAAGTGGTGGAATAGCTACTAATATAGGAGTTCATTTTTTTGATATGTTGTCTTGGATTTTTGGAGATGTACAAGAGAGTATAGTTAATGTAAAAAGAGAAGATACAAATGCTGGATATATAAAACTTAAAAATGCAAATATTCGATGGTTTTTATCTGTAAATTATGATTATATACCTGAAGAGATTAAAAAGTTAGGGCAACGAACTTATAGAAGTATAAAAATTGACAATGAAGAGATAGAGTTTAGTGGAGGTTTTACAGATCTACATACTAAAAGTTATGAAAAAATTTTAAGTGGAGATGGATTTGGACTTGAAGAGGCTAGGGGTTCTATCGATATAGTTTCTGATATTAGAAATAAAAAAGAGATAGGTCTTCTAAGAGAGTATCATCCATTTTGTAAAAAAATAAATTAATGACTAAATATTTTATACATAAATCTTCATATATAGATGAAAATACAACTATAGGCGATGGAACAAAAATTTGGCACTTTTCACACATATTAACTAATACTTTAATAGGAAAAAACTGCTCTTTTGGACAAAACTGTGTTGTTGGTCCAAATGTCAAAATAGGAAATGGTGTCAAAGCTCAAAACAATATCTCTATCTATGAAGGTGTTGAGATAGAAGATGATGTATTTTTAGGTCCCTCTATGGTTTTTACTAATGTAATAAATCCTAGAGCTTTTATCACTCGAAAAGAGGAGTTTAAAAAGACACTTCTCAAAAAAGGATGCTCTGTTGGTGCAAATGCAACCATTATTTGTGGAGTAACAGTTGGAGAGTATGCTCTGATTGGAAGTGGGGCAGTTATTAATAAAGATATAAAACCGTATGCTCTTATGATAGGAATTCCTGCTAAACAGATTGGCTGGGTTGGAAAATCTGGAAATACTTTAAAATTTAATAGTGAAAATATAGCAATTGATAGTTTTGATAATAAAAAATATCAATTAAAAAATAATGAACTTATTTTAATAGAGGAATAGATGGAAATAGATTTTGCAAAACTACAACATCAATATCAGTTATATAAAGATGAAATTGACAAAGCTATACATAGTGTTCTTGATAAATCAAACTATATTATGGGTGAAGAGATATTAAAACTTGAAACAGCTTTAGAGAAGTTTACAGGTGCAAAATATGCTATAAGTTGTAGTAGTGGAACAGATGCATTAATATTAGCAATGATGGCTTTAGATATAAAACCAAATGATGAGATAATCACTACACCTTTTACTTTTATTGCAACTGCTGAAATGATAGCATTTTTAGGAGCTAAACCTGTTTTTGTAGATATTAATGAGAAAACTTACAATATAGATTCAAGTAAAATAGAAGAGAAAATAACTTCTAAAACTAAAGCTATTATCCCTGTAAGCCTCTATGGACAACCTGCCAATATAGATAAAATTCAAAAAATAGCAGATAAATATAGTTTGAAAGTAATAATAGATGGAGCTCAGAGCTTTGGAAGTACCTATAATGAAAAAACTGATAGTAATTTAGGAGATATCTCTACAACTTCATTTTTTCCAGCTAAACCTCTAGGGTGTTTTGGTGATGGTGGAGCTATATTTACAAATAACAAAAAGTTAGCTACAAAGTTAAAACAACTTAGAGTTCACGGACAAAATGAAAGATATCACCATAAATATATTGGTATTGGTGGAAGATTAGATACTATTCAAGCAGCTATTTTAAATGTAAAACTAAAATATTATAAAAAAGACTTGAGTTTAAGAGAAAAAGTAGCAAATAAATATAGTGAAGCTTTAAAAAATAAATCTGATTTAATTTTACCATATATAGATAAAAAAGCAACATCAGCTTGGGCTCAATACTCTATTAGAGTAAAAAACAGAGATAGTTTACAACAAAGGTTAAAAGAGAATAAAATTCCAACAGCTGTTCACTATCCGATTCCTCTGCATCTACAAGAGTGTTTTAAATATTTAGGATATAAAAGTGAAGATTTTAAAGTTTCTGAAAAAGTAGCAAAAGAGATAATAAGTCTACCTATGAATCCATATTTAACAGATGAAGAGATAAAATATATAGTAGATAAAATTTAGGAGTATATATTGATAAACAAATTAGAAAACTCTAGAGTATTGGTTATTGGAGCAGCTGGATTTATTGGCTCTTTTGTTGTGAGAGAACTTTTAAAAGAGCCTGTTAAAGAGGTTATTATATATGATAACTTTACAAGAGGAAAAAAAGAGAATATAGAAGATTTATTACAAGACTCTAGATGTAGCATCTATCCATATGGTGGAGATATAAGAGAGATTGATATTTTGGATAAAGCAATGGAGAATATAGATTATGTTTTTCATTTAGCTGCTATGTGGTTACTACACTGTAAAGATTTTCCAAGAACAGCATTTGATGTAAATATTGCTGGTACTTTTAATGTATTAGAAGCTTGTGTTAAACATGGAGTAAAAAAACTTATTTATAGCTCATCAGCTTCAGTTTATGGAGATGCTATTGAAGTTCCTATGAGTGAAGAGCATCCATTTAACAATAAAAACTTTTATGGAGCTACCAAAATAGCTGGTGAAGCTATGGCAACAGCTTATAATGATAGATATAATTTAGAAGTGATAGGTTTAAGATATATGAATGTTTATGGTCCAGGTCAAGATCAACATGCTGTTTATAGTGGAGTTGTTCCTATTATGCTCAATAAAATAGATGCCAATGAAGCCCCAATTATTAATGGAGATGGTTCTCAAGCTTATGATTTTATATATGTAGAAGATATTGCAAGAGCAAATATATCTGCTTTAAAATCAGATATAAAAACTGGATATTATAATGTTGGAACAGAAGTTCAAACAACAATTAAAGAGCTTTGTGATACGATTTTAAAATTAAAAGAATCTAACTTAAAAGTTATATATAAACCATATAGTGAAGATGATGCTAGAGCTTTAGTTCAAAACAGAATAGGAAGTGCTAAAAAAGCTAAAGAAGAGATAAATTTTGAATATAAGTACTCATTAGAAGATGGTCTTAAAAAGTTAATAGATTGGAGAGATAAAATTTTATGATGAATATTCCAATAACAAAAACAGTTTTTGATGACTGTGAAAAAGAATCAATTACTAAACCATTAGATACAGGCTGGGTTGTTCAAGGACCTAATGTAAGTGAGTTTCAAAATATGTTTAGTAATTTCACAAAATCATCTTACTCTCACGCTACTACATCTTGCACAACAGCATTACATTTAGCTTTAATAGCTTTAGGTATTGGAAAAAATGATAAAGTAATTGTTCCCTCTTTTACATATATTGCAAGTGCAAATGCAGTTGAATATACAGGTGCTGAAGTTCTATTTTGTGATATTAATTTAAAAACTTTTAATATTGATGAGACAAAACTAGAAGAGTTACTAAAAAAAGATAAAAGTATTAAAGCAATTATGCCAATTAACCTATTTGGATTATGTGCAAATATGCCATATATTGTAGATTTAGCTAAAAAATATAATTTAAAGATAATAGAAGACTCAGCTTGTGGTTTTGACGGCTGGATAGATAATAAGCATAGTGGTACTTTTGGAGATATTGGTTGCTTTTCATTTCACCCTAGAAAGTCTATCTGTACAGGTGAGGGTGGAATGCTTATAACAGATGATGAGAGTATATCAAACACAGTATCTCAATTAAAAGATCATGGTGCTTCAAAATCTGATTTAGATAGACACAAAGAGAAAGGTGGCTCACTACTACCTGATTTTGATATGAGAGGTTATAATTATAGAATGACAGATTTTCAAGGAGCTCTTGGAGTTTGTCAAATGAAAAAAGCAAAATATATTATGGATGGAAGAAGAAAAGTAGCATCTTGGTATGATAAAGCTCTACAAAATGTAGATGTATTAGCTACTCCTTTTACTCCTAAAAACTATAAGCATGGTTATCAATCTTATGTCTGTCTATTTACAGATGGCGAAAATATGGAAAACTTAACAAAAGAGCAAATTGATAGAATCAATATCAAAAGAAATATTTTTATGGAAAAACTAGAGAGTAAAAATATAGCTACAAGACAAGGAACTCATGCTGTTCATACTTTAGGGTATTATAAAAATAAAAATAGCTTCAAAGATGAAGATTTTTTAATGAGTTATGCTGCTGATAGATTATCTATTGCCCTGCCTCTATATACAGAGATGTCAGATGAAGAATTTGATTATGTAATAAATAATATAAAAGAGGTTTTAATTTAATATGAGACTTTCTAAAATATATGTTGATATCATTAAATCAAAATTTAAAGAAATTTTTGTTGATGGAGATATATATCTATTTGGAAGTCGAGTAGATAATAATAAAAGAGGTGGCGATATAGATCTATACTTAGTTTTACAAGATCATACTAATATTTTTAGAAAAAAAATCAAGTTCCTCTCTAGAGTTAAAAGAGAGCTTGGTGAACAAAAAATTGATATAGTATTTAATCAAGATAAAGATAGATTGATTGAAAAGGAGGCTGTTAAGTGGGGAGTAAAACTCTAGTATATAAAAAAAAAGTTGATGATAATTTAACTGAGAGTTATAAGCATCTCAAAAGAATAAATGAAGCTTTCAGTGAATTAGAAAAATTATACACTTTTCCTTTGGATAATCAAAATTATTTAAAAATAGTGAGTAATTTACAATCTTTAGCATTTAGTGATCAAATAATATATAGATTTTCAAAACTTCAAGATATTATGGGTGCTAAACTTTTTAAATCAATACTACTATATCAAGGTGAGAATATAAATAAACCATTTTTAGATATTTTAAATCAATTGGAAAAAATGGAAATTATATCGGTAGATGATTGGTTTGAAATAAGAGATTTAAGAAATGAGATTGCACATGAGTATGAAGAGAGTGATATGATAGCTTTAAATATTTTAAATATGATATATGATTTAAAAGATGAGCTTAAAAAAATAGTAGAATCTATAAGTAAATTAGTAGAAAAGAGAGTCTATTAAATGTGTGGAATTGTTGGTGTAGTATCTTTAAATAGTAAAACAGTAGATATAAACTATACTAAATCTATGGTTGATAAAATATCTCATAGAGGACCAGATGATGCTGGTTATCTATTTTTCCATACAGGTGCAAGACATAATAGAGATATATCTTTTTATCAAAATTTTACAGATAATAGATTTAAAAATGTAGAGGATATGCTTCCCTCAATAGAGAGCAATTCAGCTCAAAGAGAGTTAAATTATCACGACTGGGATATCTTTTTTGGACATAGAAGATTATCTATATTAGATATTACAAGAGCTGGTCATCAACCAATGAGCGACTTATCCAAAAATATATGGATAGCTTATAATGGAGAGATTTATAACTTTAAAGAGTTAAAGCTAGAGTTACAAAAACTAGGTCATAGATTTAAGACAGATACAGATACAGAGGTAGTTATCTACTCATATATAGAGTGGGGAATCGATTGTATCAAAAAATTTAATGGAATGTTCGCTTTCTCTCTATATGATAATTTTAAGAAAAAAACCTATTTAGTTAGAGATAGATATGGTATTAAACCTCTATATTATACCTTTACAGATAGTAATAGTTTGGTTTTTGCTAGTGAAGTAAAATCTATTTTGGAATATAAAAGTTGTAAAAGAGAGATAGATGAAGAGGCTCTTTTAGAATATTTTACCTTTCAAAATATATTTACTAATAAAACTCTACATAAAGATATAAACATTCTTGAAGCTGGTAACTATTTAGAGATAGAACTATTATCTAAAAATATAAAGAAAACTCAATATTGGGATTTTGATTTTAGTGAACCTTTAGTAATAAAAGATGAGAGGGAGTATATAGAGGAGCTTGATAGATTATTTAATCAAGCAGTTAAAAGACAATTAATAGCTGATGTAGAGGTAGGAAGTTATTTAAGTGGAGGTATGGATAGTGGCTCTATCACAGCAATAGCATCAAAATATCTACCTTATATAAATACTTTCACAGTAGGCTTTGATTTAAATAGTGTCTCTGGAATAGAGCTTAGTTTTGATGAGAGAGAAAAGTCTGAATATATGTCTTATATCTTTAAAACAGAACACTATGAAATGGTTTTAAAAAGTGGAGATATGGAGAGATGTATGCAAAACTTTTCATACCATTTAGAAGAGCCTAGAGTAGGACAGAGTTATCCTAACTACTATGCATCAAAACTAGCTAGTAAATTTGTAAAAGTTGTTTTAAGTGGAGCTGGAGGAGATGAACTTTTCGCTGGTTATCCGTGGAGATACTATAGAGCTGTAAATAATAACAATTTTGATGATTATATCGATAAGTATTATCTATTTTGGAAAAGATTAATTCCAAATAGAGATATACATAGAATCTTTTCTCCAATAAAAGATAAAGTAAAAAATGTTTCAACAAAAGATATTTTTAAAAATGTTTTTAAAACTCACTCAAACAAACTTACAACAGCTGAAGATTATGTAAATCATTCACTATATTTCGAAGCAAAAACATTTTTACATGGTCTTTTAGTTGTTGAAGATAAATTATCAATGGCTCACTCACTGGAGACTAGGGTTCCTTTTTTAGATAATAACTTAGTCGATTTTGCTCAAAAAATTCCTGTAAGTTTAAAGTTAGCAAATTTAGATAAAATCACTAAAATGAATGAAAATGAGATTGGAAAATTGCAAAAAACAAATGATGGTAAAGTGATTTTAAGAAAAACTATGAGCAATTATATTCCAAATAAAATACACAATGCTGTAAAACAAGGATTCTCTAGCCCAGATAATAGTTGGTTTAAAGGAGAGAGTATAGATTTTGTTAAAGCAAAACTTTTAAATGATAGTGCTAATATATATAAATATATGGATAGACAAGCCACACAAAAATTGATTAATGAACATTTAGATGGAAGAGAGAATAGAAGACTATTTATCTGGAGTCTTTTAAACTTTGAAGAGTGGAGCAGTGTTTATGAAGACAAAAAGTAATTTAAAATGATAAATATAAAAAAGCTAAAACCTATAATAATAGAAAGATTAAAACTACTTAATCCTGATAAAATTATATTATTTGGTAGTTATGCTTATGGTACTCCAAATAAAAATAGTGATATAGACCTATTTTTATTAAAAAATGATTTAACAATAGATGAAACAAGAGAGTATGAAAGAGAAGCAAGAAGAAGTTTGTTAGAACTAAGATTAAAGTATAAAATAAATGGAATAGATATACTATCTGCTCCTACTGAATATATAAAAAAACGAGAAGATTATTTTTATAAAGTGGATATATTGAAAAATGGAAAGGTATGGTATGAACGAACAAGCAGCTAAAGAGTGGCTCAAAAAAGCATGGCATAACCTATCTGGAGCAAAAATTTTTTATACAGTAAATCACTATACCGATGTAACTGCTGTAGAGTTACATTATGCTGTTGAAAAAATATTAAAAAGTTTAATAGCTTATGAAAACAATAAGATACCAAAAACACACCAACTTGTTGATATATCTTTACTTATAGATAATTATATCAATCTTGAAGAAAATAAATTTTTATTAGATCAAATATCAAATTATCATATTGAAGAATCATATCCTCAATATGAAAGAGAATTACCTTCAAGAAAAGAGATAGAAGAGGTACTTAATTTCACAATTGAGCTGTTTGAAAAAGTTTGTAATATTTTAAAAATAGATAAAGAAGAGTTAAAGTAATATGATAAATATTTTTATCTGGAGTCTTTTAAACTTTGAAGAGTGGAGCAGTGTTTATGGTTAAAAAGATAATTATTTTGGGTACAGGTGGTAATTGTATTGATATTTTAGAAACTATAAATAAAATAAATAAAATTAAAAAAAAATATAAAATTTTAGGTTTTTTAGATGATGATACAGATAAAGTAGGATTAAATTTTAATGGAATAAAAGTTTTAGGTGCTTTATCAACAGCCAAAAATTATAAAAATTGTTATTTTGTAAATGGTATAGGTAGTCCTAATAATTTTTGGAAAAAAAAGGATATTTTAAAAAAACTAATTTATCACTTAAAAATTTTGAAACAATTATACATCCAACAGCTTTTGTGTCAAAGTTTTCAAAAATAGAAAAAGGTGTTGTGATTTTGGCAAATGTAACAGTTGCTTCAAATGTATCTATTGGTAAACATACTATTATTCTTCCAAATTCTGTAATTAATCACAATGATAATATTGGAGATTATGTTTCAATTGCTAGTGGAGTTTGTATTGCTAGAGATGTTACTATAAAACATAATTCTTATATAGGTAGTGGAAGCACTATTATAGGCAATATAGTAGTTGCTAAAAACTCATTAGTTGGAATGGGTAGTGTGGTTTTAAATAGTACACAAAAAAATAGTGTATATATTGGCAATCCAGCTAGATTTTTAAGGAATTTAATATGAAAATACTCTACCTAGATTTAAATATTCAATACCATAATCCAACTAGAAACAATATAGTGTTATTATTAAAATCAATAGGTGAGTTATACTGTTATGGTTTAGGGTATCAAAGTAATTCTATTTTAGAAGATGGAGTGGATAAATTTTATGAAACAAATGGTCCTTTTGATTTTATAATTACAAATGAGCATATAGTTTTTGGCAGTCAAAATATAAAAGCTTACAAAAGAAACTATTATTTTCAATTTAATAATATAGATATAGAAAAAAATGTTATAGAATTAAATGAATTTTTTCATAAGAGTAGTTCTAATAAAATTGTTTTTTTGTTAGAATCAGATTATTATAATTTCAAAAAAGAGCGAATAGATAGACTAATATCTTGCAATCCATATATTATTGGTTTTGGTGAGAGTTTAATATCTTCTATTGATGAGTTAGAAGATTTAAAAAAAGAGAGTTTTGGAGATAAAGCAAATGATAATTGGTTTAATTTTGTAAAACAAAATAGTAAAATTATAGAATTACCACACTTTGTCAATAGTAATGAGTTTTATTTTGAAACATTAAGTAATAGAAAAAATATTATTTATATTGCAGGAACTAACTATTACCATAGAAAAATGGTTATGGATAGTATCAAAAAATCAAATTACAAAACAGATAATATAAAAATATATAATAAAATATACTCACTTATGAGAAAAATACATTTAAAACCAGATTCTCACCCTATATTAATGAGGCTTTATAATACTCTATTTAGAAATGAGATAGAACATAGTAAATATACTTTCACCTGTGGAAGTGCTTTAAATTGGCCTATTAGAAAGTTTTTTGAAATACCTACAATGGGTTCTTTGCTTTTTGCAAAACCTTTTAAAAATGCTGATAAACTTGGTTTTATTGATAATAAGACTTATATAAAAAGTAATCATAAAAACATAATTGAAAAAATAGATTTTTTTGAAAAAAATCCTAAAGTTGCTCAAGAAATAGCTACAAATGGACAAAATATGATATGGAAAAATCACTCTTTAGATGCTAGAGTAAAACAATTAAAAGAAGTATTTAAAGCAATTTTAATAAAAAAATATAATAGTTCATATTGGAATAATGGAGAATTTTATGTTAAATGATGTTTTTTCAAAAAAAATAGATATAGAAAATAATTTTATATCTTTACTTACTTCTTCAACAGAAAGAAACCAGCAACAAACTAATGAAGCTTTTTCTGAAAAATGGCTAGAGTATGAAAATACAAATGAAAAAGATAAATTTTATGATATGCAAAAACAATGGTATTTAAAACTTTATGGATTTAATAGCGAAAAAGAGTTAGCAAAATTTTTATCGACAAAAAAATATATTTTTGATGCAGGTTGTGGATTAGGATATAAAGCAAAATGGTTTGCTGACTTATCACCAGATTCTATAGTTATTGGTATGGATTTTTCAGATGCTTGTATAAAAGCTTCTCAAAACTATAAAAATACAAAAAATCTATTTTTTATAAAAGGTGATATTGCCAACACTCCTTTTCAAGATAATAGTATTGATTATGTTAGTTGTGACCAAGTAATTATGCATACAGAAATACCAGAAAATACTTTTAAAGAGTTGACAAGGATTACAAAAAATGGGAAAGGTGAATTTGCTTGTTATGTATATGCAAAAAAAGCACTTCCTAGAGAGCTTTTAGATGATTATTTTAGAGTAGAGACAAAAAACTTATCAAATGAGGAGCTTTGGCAGTTATCCAAACAACTTACAGAACTTGGAAAAAAATTGAGTGAATTAAATATTGATATTGATGTTCCAGATATACCACTTTTAGGCATAAAAGGTGGAAAACAAGATATTCAAAGATTTATATATTGGAATTTTTTAAAGTGTTACTGGAATGAAAATCAAGGAAAAAAAAATAGTGATATGATAAATTTTGATTGGTATAGTCCATCAAATGCAAAAAGATATAGTGAAAAAGAGTATAAAAAAATGATAAATGAAAATAGTTTAAAAATTAAATATTTTCATAAAGAGGAGGCTTGTTATAGTGGAAGATTTAGTAAATAAGATAAAATATAGCATTAATAAATTTAATCTAAATCTTAATAATAAAATCATATTAACTGAAGCAGCAACTGGTAATTATGTTGTAACACCTATTATATCTGCTTTAAGTGGTGCTAAAAAAGTTTATGCTTATACAAAAAATTCAAAATATGGTTCTATAGAAGATGTTAAAAACCAAACTTTAAAACTAGCTAAATTGTGTAATATAAAAAATAAGATTGAAATAATAACAGATTTAAATAACATAAACTTAAAAAAGGTAGATATATTAACAAATAATGGATTTTTAAGACCTATAAATAGAAAAATAATAAAAAATTTAAATTCAAATTGTGTTATTCCTTTAATGTGGGAAACTTGGGAGTTTAGAGATAGTGATTTAGATTTAGAAGCTTGTATAAAAAAAAATATAAAAGTATATGGGACTAATGAAGACGATAGTAGATTGAAAACAAAAGAGTATATAGGTTATATGGTTTTAAAGTTTTTATTGGATTTTAAACATACCCCTATTAGCTCAAATGTACTGATTTTGGGTTGTGATTATTTTAATTTATATATAGAAAAAGTATTAAAACAAAATTCTTACAACTATACAATAATTAATAATTACAAAAATAAAATAGATATATCAAAATATGATGTTATTGTATTAGCAGAACATTACAAAAAAGATTTATTAATAGGTTCTAATGGCTTTATAAAAACTAAAAAAATTTCTAAAAATATAGATGTTATACATATTTGTGGAAATGTAGATTTTTCAGATGCTAATTTTAGATATATACCTAAAAAACCAGCAAAATTTGGATTTATGAGCTATACAGCTGATTATATGGGAAGTCAAGTTGTTGTAGATTTACATACAGCAGGATTAAAAGTTGCAGAAGGTATGTTAAAAGCAAATAAAATGAATTTAAAAAAATTAAATTATAAAAATTTTATGGAAGACAACTATCCAGCTATGTCTTTTAATCACAAAAGGTATTGGTAATGAAAATAGCAGTAATAGGCAGAACAGAAGTTTTATATGAAACAGTAGATTTATTATTAAAAAATAATTTTGAAATTCCTATAATTATCACTTCAAAAGAGGCACCAGAGTATACTAAAACATCAAAAGATTTTAAGAACTTGGCTAATTTCATTGGAGCTAAATATATATTTACAAATAAACTTGATAAATATAAAAAAGATATAAAAAATTTAAATTGTGAAATAGCTGTAAGTTTAAACTACTCTAGTATCATATCTCAAGATATTATAGATATATTTCCATTAGGTATTTTAAATGCTCATGGAGGAGATTTGCCTAGGTATAGAGGAAATGCTTGTCAGGCATGGGCAATATTAAATGGTGAGAATAAAATAGGTTTATCTATTCACTCTATGATAGGTGGAGAAGTTGATAGTGGAGATATTATAGATAAAAAATATTTAGATATAGACATAAATACAAAAGTTACAAAAGTTTGGAGTTGGATGTCTAATATAATTCCAAATATGTTTTTAAACTCAATCAAAAAACTTCAAGAAAATAGTAATTATATTTTAGAAAAACAATCTAAAAATCCAAAAGATGCCTTAAGGTGTTATCCAAGAGTTCCAGAAGATGGAAAAATAGATTGGAATAAAAGTAATATTGAAATACTAAGACTTATTAATGCATCAAACAAACCATATAGTGGGGCATATAGTTTTTATGAAAATAAAAAACTAATTATTTGGGATGCAGAACTTTTTGAAGATAATGAAATATATTTATCTGAAGTTGGTCAAGTTTCTCTAATAAATAAAGATGAAACTGTTATTGTAATAACAGGCAATGGAAAGCTTAAAATTAATAAGATAGAATATGAAAATTTTATAGGTAAACCAAAAAAAATAATAAATAGCATTAGAAAGAGATTAAAATGAGTCTTATATCAAAATTGAAAACAAAAATAAAACAGAATAATAATTTATATATATTATTAAGAAATATTTATGGATTCCAAAAAGGATTTATCTCTTTGATTTTAAATAAAAAAGGCAGTTTAGAGCATATAAAATCTACTGTTTCTTTAATAAAAAGAGATAGCAATATTTTAGGAAAACCAATAAATATCACAATAGAACCAACAAATATTTGCAATGCCAAATGCCCAATTTGTGAGACAGGAGCAGGAGAATTAGGTAGAAAAAAAGCTTTTTTATCTTTTAATGATTTTAAAATCATAATTGATAAAATATCTCCATATACAAATACTTTGATGTACTATTTTATGGGAGAGCCTTTTTTAAACAAAGAGTGGGTTAAACAGATACAATATGCTAAAAATAAAGGTATTCCATTTATATCAAGTTGTACAAATGGGGATATAAAAGGTATTCCACAAGGGATTATAGATTCAAAAATAGATTTTGTCTCTTTTCAAATAGGCGGAATGACTCAAGAAACACATCAAATATATAGAGTAAATACAAATTTAGAAAATATTAAAAATAATCTAATAGAGACAATTAAATTAAAAAAAACAAATAATAGTAAAGTACATTTAGAAGCTGGATTTATACTTATGAAACATAACGAACATCAAGTTGATGAGTTTATAAAATGGTCTAGAGATATAGGAGTAGATAGCTTTAATATAATAGACCCATGTGTCAGGACGATTGAACAAGGAAAAAAATATCTGCCAACAGATAAAAAGCATTGGATTTATGATGCTAAAGAGTTTGCAAATGGTAAACTTAAAAGAAATATTACCCAAAAAAATGATTGTCCTTGGATATATTACTCTATGACTATTATGGCAAACGGTGATATTTCACCTTGTTGTCATGATGCTTGTGGAAAAGAGACTATGGGGAACATATTAAAGCAAAACTTAGAGGATATTTGGAATGGAGAAAATTATAAAAGCTTTAGAAATAAAATACATACAGACCAAAAAAATATTGATATTTGCAAACTTTGCAGTGGATATGGAGTAAGTGAGATAAAATCATGAAAATAATAAAATACAACAAAAACTTAGAAAATAATTATAATAACTTTTTAAATTCTATGAAAAACTCTATGTTTTATCATAGTTTAAAATATAAATTTTTTTTGGAAAAACTTTTAAATGTCGAAAGTGATTATTTCATATTGTGGGATAATTATAAAATAAAAGGAGTTTTACCACTTTTTTACAAAGATGGTAAATATGGTCGTATTTATAACTCATTACCATTTTATGGAAGCAATGGAGGCATAATAGCTACAGATACAAATAGTGCAAATATTTTAATAGAAAAATATCTTGAAATAGTTAGAAATGATAATATAGCAGGTTCTACACTTATAGAAACACCAATAGCAAATATAGATTATAGTAATTTAATATTTAATGAATCTGATTACAGAATAGGTCAATGGACAGAACTGGATTATAAAGAAAATATAGAAGAATCTATCATGAACTCTTTTGAATCTAGTGCTAGAAGAAATGTAAGAAAAGCTATAAAAGAAAATGTAACAGTAGAAATAGATAATACTCAAATAGATTTTTTATATGAAACTCACTATGAAAATATAACATCTATTGGTGGTAAAGCAAAAAATAAAAATTTTTTTGAGTTAATAGATAAGCATTTTGTAAAAGAAAAAGATTATAATATTTATATTGCGAAATTAGGTGATAAGACAATAGGTGCATTACTGTTATTTTATTTTAAAGATACAGTTGAATATTTTACTCCAGCAATAGTTAACGAATATAGAAATTTACAAGCTTTACCGTTAATTATTTATCAAGCTATGGTTGATTCTTCTAAAAATGGGTATAAAAATTGGAATTGGGGTGGAACTTGGATAACACAAGAAGGTGTTATGAAATTTAAAAGAAAATTTGGTGCAGTAGATAAGAAATATAAATATTTTATAAAAATAAACAATCAAGATATTTATAACTCTTCAAAAGAAGAGCTTTTAAGTGAATATGATAACTTTTATGTCATACCATTTGATAAACTAAAAGGATAAGTAATGCAAAAAACAAAAAAAGCAATAATATTTGGAACAAATAGTTTTGCTGATATAGTTTATTTTTATTTGACGAATGATAGTGAATATCAAGTTATAGCCTTTACAGCTACAAGTGAATTTATCAAAGAGGACACAAAATTTGATTTACCTATAGTGGCATTTGAAGATATTGAAATGAAATATAGCCCAGATAAATATGAGATGTATATAGCAGTAGGATATGTAAATCTTAACAAAACAAGAGCAAAATTTTATAATGAGGCAAAAGAAAAAGGATATACTCTTCTTACATATATTAGTTCAAAAGCTACAGTTTTAACGCAAGATATAGGAGATAATTGTTTTATACTGGAAAATAATACACTTCAACCCTTTTTAAAGATAGGTAATAATACAGTCTTTTGGAGTGGAAATCATATAGGACATCATAGCACTATAGAAGATCATTGTTATATTACTTCTCATGCTGTTATATCTGGACATTGCCATATTAAAGAATATACATTTATAGGTGTAAATGCAACACTTAGAGATGCTTTGACTATAGAGAAAGAAAATATCATTGGAGCAGGTGCTTTGATACTCAAAAATACAAAAGAAAAAGAAGTATATGTAGCAAAAAAAACAGAACTGTTTCCAAGAAGTAGTGATAGGATGAAAATATGAAAGAGATATTAAATAAAGTAGAAAAACTTTATACAGACTCGTTAAAAGAGCATGGGGTTAGTTCAAAAGCTGTAGGTTGGACTACAGGTGATGGACAGCTATTAAGATTTGACAAACTTGTAGAAGTATTAGAAGATAAACATGAAGCTTTTTCAGTAAATGATCTTGGCTGTGGATATGGTGCGATGTTTGAGTATTTTGAAAAAAATGGCTTTAATATTTCTAAATACAATGGCTATGACATAAGTGAAGATATGCTTAAAACTGCAAAAGAGCAGATTGGAAAAAGCCAAAAAGTTGAACTTTTTAAAAATCCAAAGCTCCAGACAAAAGCTGATTACTCTTTTGTATCTGGTATTTTTAATGTAAGATTTGAGGGCGATGATGAAAGCTGGACAAAGTTTATAGAAGATACTTTAAGAGATTTAGATACTAACTCTACAAAAGGTTTTGCTTTTAATGTTCTTACTTCTTATGTGGACTATAAAGAACCACATCTTTACTATGCAGACCCTATGTACTTTTTTGATTTTTGTAAAAAGAACTTTTCAAAAAAAGTATCACTATTGCATGACTATAATCTTTGGGAATGGACGATTATCGTCAAAAAGGACTCTTAGTGCAAAAATGGAAAAAATTAGGTCTTATATTTGACCCAACTAACAGATATGAATGGATGCAGACACATGCCCAACTGCCTGTAGTTATTCCATTAACTACAGGCTGTTGCGATGGTATGCCCAACTGCCTTTTTAGAATCTATTTTGCTACTAGAGATAATCAACAAAGATCTCAAGTAGGATTTGTTGATATAGATATAAACAATCCAAAAGAGATATTAAATATCTCTGAAAAACCAGTTTTAGAGTTTGGAGAGATGGGATATTTTGATGAGCATGGTGTGTATCCATCATCAATCATAGAAGTAGATGGAAAGCTTTACATGTACTATATAGGATGGAACAAAGGGGCAGAATACCCAATGTTTTATGCTTCTATAGGTTTGGCTATCAGTGAAGATGGAGGGAATACTTTTAAAAAATATTCTAAAGCTCCTATAATGAGTAGAAGTGAATATGACCCTTGGATGGTAACAGCTCCTTTTGTTTTTAAAGATAATGATATATATAGAATGAATTATATTTCTGGTTTAAAATGGGAAAAAACAAAAAACGGTGATTTAAAATCATTTTATCATATAAAATATGCAGAATCTGTAGATGGTATAAATTGGAAAAGAGATGGTGAAATAGCGATAGACTTTCTAAACCAAAATGAGCGAGACATATCAAAAAGCTGTGTAATAAAAGAAAATAATACATATAAAGCATATTTTGCCACTAACACAAAAGATAGTCCATATCAATTAAAATATGCAGAATCTGTAGATGGTATTCATTATCTAAGAAAAGATAATGATTTAAACTTAAATCTATCAAAAGTAGGATTTGATACTGAGATGATGAGTTATCCGTATGTAATATTAATAAATGGTAGAAAATATATGTTTTACAATGGAAATCAATTTGGTAAAGAAGGAATTGGACTTGCAATTGAAGAGTAAAAAAATAAATGAAGTTACTTTTGAAGCTAATTGTCAAGATTTATATTTAACTTTTGATATTGATTGGTGTAGTGATGAAGTTTTATTATACACTTTAGATTTGATAGAAAAATATAATATAAAAGCTACATTTTTTGTAACACATGAAACTAAACTCTTAGAAAGAATGAGAAATAATCCAAATATAGAACTTGGAATTCATCCAAATTTTAATCCACTTTTAAATGGTGATTTTAGATATGGAAAGAATATTGATGAAGTTATAGAATATTATAAAACTATTGTTCCTGAGGCGATAAGTTCAAGAAGCCATTCTTTAACGCAAAGTGCACAAATATTACAATCAATGATAAAACACGGAATAGAATATGACTGCAATATATTTATTCCTTTTGATTCTGATATTAAAATTAAGCCATATTATTGTCTAAATAAAAAAATCACAAGAATACCATATATGTGGGAAGATGATTTGCATGAGTATAATAAATGGGACTATAAAGAAATTTTAAAAATTTTAGATGTAAGCTCTTTTAATGTTTTAGATTTTCATCCTATTCACATATATTTAAATAGTTATTCAATGGATAACTATAACAATGCGAGAGAATACTTGTATGATACAAATGAGCTTAAAAAATTTATAAATGATGATTGTTTTGGTAGTAAAGATTTTTTAGAATCAATTATAAAAAAGGTAGTAAAATAATGAAAATAGCAGTGATAGGACGAACAGAAATTCTATATGATACTATAGAAGAATTATTAAAAAATAATCATGATGTAAGGCTTGTAATTACATCAAAAGAAGCTCCAGAGTATAAGAAAACATCAAGAGATTTTGAAGCTTTGTCAAATAAAATAGGTGCAAGGTATATCTATACAAACAAGCTTGATAACTGCAAAGATGAAATAAAAAAAGCTGACTGTGATATAGCTGTGAGTCTGAACTATTCTAGTATTATCTCTCAAGATGTTATAGATTTATTTCCACTAGGAGTTTTAAATGCTCATGGAGGAGATTTGCCTAGATATAGAGGAAATGCTTGTCAGGCTTGGGCTATATTAAATGGTGAAGAAAAAATAGGATTGTGTATTCATTCTATGATTGGTGGTGAAATTGATAGTGGTAATATAATTGCTAGGAAATATATTCCAATAAGTATCAATACAAAAATTAGTGATATATATATAAAAGTTCAAAACGTAACTCCAGATTTATTTTTAGAAGCAATTAATAAATTGTCCGAAAATAAACATTATATTTTAGAAGTGCAATCAAAAGACCCAAAAGATGCTTTAAGATGCTACCCAAGAATTCCTGAAGATGGAAGAATAGATTGGAATAAATCAAATATAGAAATACTAAGACTTATTAATGCTTCAAATAAACCATATAGCGGAGCATTTTGTTTTTATGAAGACAAGCAACTAATTATCTGGGATGCAGAGCTTTTTGAAGATGATGAAAACTATTTATCTGCAGTAGGACAAGTAGTAAATATAGAAAAAGATGGAAGTATTTTAGTTATATGCGGAAATGGTAAGTTAAAGATAAATGAAATTGAATACGATGGTTTTATTGGTAGTCCAAATGAAAAAACAACAAGTATTAGGAAAAGATTATCTTGATAGACTTTATAAAAAAATACTCAGCAATAATAACAATACTTTTATTTGTAGCTTCTATTTGTTTAATGTATTTTACAAACCAGTATGATATATCAAGTAAGAATTTAGAGCTTATAAACAATGGCGATATAGAACAAAAAACTATTTGGTATTTGTCAAATCAGTCATTGTTTTTTAATATATTGGGGGTAGTAGTATTAAATATAGCTGTTGCACTTTTTATATCATCGTTTTTTTTAAGATATATAGAAAAAAGTGAAAAAGAATCTTTCTATAGTAAGCTTCAAGAATTTCAAAAAGAAACAGCAAAAGATGCTATAAAAGCAACATTTGAAAGAGTTATAGACAATGATTTGTTTTCGATAATAGAACAAGATATTTTAAATGCAAATTTTTTAAGAAGAAATGTACAGTGGGATTTTGATATTTATGAAAATGAAGAAATGAAGCTAGAATTAAAAAGAACACTTACTTTTTTTTTAAAAAACATCTCTACAAAAGATCAAGAAGAAACATTTTCTATCTCTTCAAACAATAATATGCATAGTAAAACAGACATAATTGAGTGTAAATATAAAAGTATTGATGACAAAGAATATAAAGCAGTAGATTTTGATAGTACTAATACTCAAAGTACATTGGAAGCAAGTAATAAAATAGAAGTAAAAGCAAATAGTGAAGTTCAAGTAGTTGTAGTTTTTAAAGAAGTTTTTTCACAAAACTATATTTACGAATCTCACTCTACAAGATTTCCAATAGTTGGGTTAAATTTAACTGTAAATTATCCAAAAGAGTATGAGTTTGAGATAATAGTTCAAACTTTTTCAAATAAACTTGAAGTAACATCCTCTAGTGATGGAAAGAAAAAATTTGAAACAAAAAAAGCAATTTATAAGGGGCAAGGGATGGAGTTTTTGTGTTATAGGAAGGATAGTAGTAAATGAAAAAATGTGATTTATGTAATTCTGAGAGTTTTGAAAATGTTTTGACTTTTCCAGATAACTCAATGACAAGTGATAGCAGAATAGTAAATATATCTTTAGAAAAAGTCCAATGTATGCAATGCGGACTTATTACTAATAAAGATAGTGCAGATATAGAATATTTAAACCATCATTATCAAAATGAATATCAACTTGGTATTGCAGCTAATCAAGCTGAACCCATGGTATATTTAGCTGAAGGTAATACAACAAGAAGTGAGATTATTTTTAATTGGATTGATAATTTAATATCTGAAGAAATATTAAAAAGCAAAAATATCTTTGAAATAGGTTGTTCTGATGGGAAAATTCTAAAATATTTTAAAAATAAGTACAAAAATATTGAAGAGTATGGAATTGACTTAAGTAAAGATAGTATTTCAATTGCACAGAAAAATAATTTAAATGTAGAGTGTAAAGCAATTGAAGACATAGATAAAAGTAAAACTTTTGATATTATTTATAGTGTGGCAGTTATTGAGCATGTTCAATATCCAAATGAGTTTTTTAAACATTGTTATGATTTACTATCTGATAATGGAAGTTTAATTATAATCCAACCATCACAAGATACTAGAACACATGATATTTTTTTCAGTGATCACCTTTATCATTTTTCAAATAAACATATGGAATTGTATGGACGAAAAAATGGCTTTAAAATGGTAGAACAATCTTTAGGCAATGATTGTTTTGTTTTATCACATTATAAGAAGGGAGAGGATAAAAGTTTAAATTTTTCTGCAATAGTAACTAAAAACGAAAATATTACTTTTTATTTAAATTTATTTTCAAAGATAGATAGTTGGATTGAGAAAAATGATTTTAAGAAAATTGTGATTTGGGGAACGGGTGAAGTATATACTTTGCTACTCACTTATTGTAAAAATGTTAGACATATAGAAATAAAATTTGATGACAATATAAAAAGATTTTCAAATGTCATAAATCCAACAAATGAAAATATAGAAAAGTATAAAGACTATAAATTTTTATTAACATTTAAACCAAATTTAAATAGTGATAGATTTAGTCAAATAGATTTCCAGTCAATATATGATTTATAAATAATAAGGAGAGAAAATGCAAAAATATACTATGAAGGATAACCCTGATAAGATAAAAAATTTTTATGATGAAAATGGATTTATTGTTATGAAAGGTTTTTTTACATCTGAGCAAATTAATTCTGTACAAGATGATTTAGCTAGTTTATTTGAAAGTACATTTGAGGTAAAGTCGGAAAATATTCGAAGGTTAATTGCTGAAAAGTATGTAGAAAAAGAAAAATGGCAATCTATAGCAAAGACTATGTATGACATGTTTAGTTATGTAAAACTTAATAGTGATAGTAGAATTGAAGATTTATTAAAAATTATTGGATTAAAAAAGCCAATCTACTCATCAAGGGGTGAAATCAGATTAGACATGCCAAGTGATGAAATATATCGACAACCTGATCATCAGGACTGGATATATACATGCAGAAGTTTTAATGCTGTTACCACATGGACACCAATGCATGATGTTACAATAGATGATGGTACAATTTCTGTCATACCTAAAAGTCATGTACTTGGACTATTAGAATATGAAGTTTTACAAAATCCTAGAAGATTTGTCATTAAAGATAAAGTAATGAAAAAATTTGAAAAAGATAGAATCTTTGTTGAAATAAATAAAGGGGATATGGTAGTTTTTTCTCAAATGTTAATTCATGGTTCAGGAGTTAATAAAACTGATTTAACAAGAATGACTTTTCAGTTCAGGTATGCAGATGTGGCAGAGGAAAATTTTATAAAAAGAGGTTACCCAAATTTGCAAGGACATATATATGATTATGATTTTTTTACAGAAAAAAATGAGTATAAAGAAATAATAAAATGAAGACATTAATTATTTTCTCACATACAAAACTTGAAGATATGATTGAAAAAGGAAATTTGGATTATATTAGTTATTATGAGAAATATTTTGATAGAGTATATGTTCTTTATATGGCTGGAAATAAAAATAAAGTTATTAGAAATGGAAAAATCTTATATATATCAAAAAATTTTAACAATGAATTTTTAAATCTTTTTTTGTCTCCTTTTAAACTTTATAATTTTTATAAAAAACATAAAAAAGCCAAATTTTTAACAGCTGATATGATTTTTTCTTGGTATGTAACTTTGCTTTTAAAATTTACAGATAGAAAAATATATTTAATGCCTGTTGCAATACCAAGCGAAATATATAAAAGTTCTGGCAAAAGTATGACTGGTATTCTACCTTTTTGGATAGAGAGTTTTTTTATTAGATTAAGTATATATAGTTGTAATTATATATACACATCAATAAATGGAAAATTTTATGAAAAAGAATTGAATCTAAATAATTCTTTAAAAGATAAATTTATAATGTCAGAAATTTCAGTTGATGAGTTGCCTAATAAAGTTTTTTACGAACCTAAAATAAAAAGAGAACAAAGTGATAATATAAATTTAATATATGTTGGTAGGTTGCATGAAGAAAAATTAGTAAAAGATATTATTCATATTTTTTCAATTGTCAATCAAAAAGTGCAAAATGCAAATTTATATTTAATTGGTAATGGTAGCGAAGAAAAAAAACTAAAAAAACTAGTTATTAAATATGGATTAGAAAAAAAGGTCTTTTTCGAAGGCTACAAAAATAATGTTGAAATAAAAAATTATTTAGATAATTCTGATATTTTCATTTCACCTCTTACTGGAACTTCACTAAGAGAAGCTTTTTTAAGGCAAATTCCTGTTGTTGCTTATGATATAGATTGGGTAAAAACGATGTTTAAACATAGATATCACTTACTGAAGTCGGAAAAAGGTGATTTTAAAACTTTTGCAGGAAATATAATAGAATTAACAAAAAATGATGAGCTGAGAGATGAATTATCTAAAAATGCCTATGAGCTTGGAATTAATAGATGGGGTTTAGACAAGCTACGAAGTTCATTACAGTATACATTTGATAGAGATTAACAATGAAAAAATTAATTTATAAATTATTAAAAAAAATAGGTTTATTTAATATATTAAAGCAATTAAAAATTGATTATATATCAAAATTTAAAAGAGATATTAATATAGAGTTTATAAATTTATCTAACATGTCATACAAAAATGCAGGTAATCAACTAGCTATACAGTATAAAAATGATATTTTACAAAATTTACCTTCGAGTTATGATAAAAAAACTATTTTAGCCTATGAAAAACTTAAAAAAATAGATAAAAATTTTATTGATGAACTAGAATCAATAACAAATAATTTAGGCATCGATAAATATTTATTATTATCAAAAGAGTTAGCTTTTGAAGCAGAAAGTTGCACATCTTTTGCATTAAAAAACAATACAAATAAAATTATTATAGGACAAAATTTAGATTTAGGATACAATGGAAAAGATTTAATTGTAAAAAAATATAAAGATTATATAACAATTGGTTTAAAAAGCCATCCTTTGTGGTCTACAGTTGGAATTAATAAATTCGGGATTACTTATAGTGGAAGTAGTGTTTGTAGCCAAAAAATGGGAGGGAGTGTTTTACCATCTATTTTAAACTCTAAAATTATACTTTCTAATGCACAATCATTGGACGATGTTATAAACTTTTTTGCAAACAATAAGTTTTATGTAGGTAATGATACGGGAAGCTATATTTTTTCAGATAATGAAAAAATACTGTACATAGAGTGTGATGCAAAAAATTTTTACTATGAATATAAAAATTTGGCATATACAACAAATAAATTTATTAATATGGTTGATAACAATTTATTTATAAATCAACATTATAAGAATGATGCTATAAAAAGAGAAATTTTTTTTAATAAAACCTTAAATAATATTGATAAAAATATTGATAGTGCAATAAAACTCATACTATCTCATGATGCACATATTTGTGCTCACTCTATAGATACTGCTAGATATACAACTTGTTCTATTATTATAGATAAATCTAATAAAAAATTTTATTTTACAAAACAACTACCTTGTAAGCTAAGAAATATTAATAAATGGTTAAAAATAGATTTGGATTTTAAATGATTTATATTTTAATTATAACAACTATTTTATTTATTAGATATTTTATTTTTAAAAAAACTAAAACTAAAGCAGTTGATCAATGGTATTGGCTTAAGTATAGAAAAGCCGTAAGAGAACAAAAAAAATGTCCACCGAACTTGCCTGAATATTTAATTGAGCTAAAACAGTGGTATCCACCTATTTTTGGTTGGTTTATCTCTATTTTACCAGATAATTTTTTTAAATACTCAAGTATGATTACTCAACTTCTTTCTCTATTGAGACTATTGTTAATAGTTATTTTTTCTTATCTAATTGATATAGAACACTCTATATCTCTATTTTTAGCAGTCATAATTTACTTAACAGCTCCTATTTTAATCTATTATGATAATCAAATAAACTCTAGAGTATTTGGTGCTATATTGGTAGATATATTAGTATTACTATTTTTTGGATATTTTGAATATGATTTATTATATTTATTGATTCCTATTTTTATATTTACAATTACTCTACTTTTTACTCACAAAATGTCTCATCAACTCTATCTATTTATTTTGTTAGGGTTAAGTATTTTTTATATTACTATAACCCCTATTTTGATTTATATTGTTGCCAACTTGATAGCTATCAAATTTTTTAATTATAAGAAATATCTTAAACATCATATTGAAATAGTTAAATTTTGGCATAGAAATAGATACAATCTTGGTGCTCATCAGTTCTATGAATCAAGTATTTATGGTAAAAATAACTTTGTATACATAAATAGACTTCATGGAGATGGTATAAAGAGTTTTATAAAAAAGTTTTCTTTAATTATAGGAATGTTTCCTTTAATTCTGTTTTTACTATTTAATATAGATATTACAAATTTTCTTGATTTTATTCTATTTTTAACTATCTTATTTATGTTTTTAACAAGCTTTTTCGATAAATTGCTCTGCTTAGGTGCTGGAAGTCTTTATAGTTATAATTTAGTTACTATTTCTAGTTATTTTATTTTAAGCTCAAACATAGAGTTTCATTTAATAAATATTACTTTACTATCAATAGTATCTATTTTAACTATTTTTAGTATTTTTAAGTTTTACAAAGGATTAAAAAAAAGAGATAAAAATACTCAATTTGAAAATGCTATAAATTTTTTAAAAAATTCTAACTTAGATAGAATTGTAATTTTACCATTTCAATTACCTGATGAGATTAGTTATAAAACAGATAAAAAAGTTTTTTGGGGAGCACATGGATATGGTTTTTTATGGCTTGAGCCATATTTTCCTATTTTCAATGAAAAGATTGAAAAAGCAATAGACGATTGGAATCTAGGTGCTGTTTTATTGCAAAAAGATTATTGGCCTGAATTTTTAGATAAAGTTGATATGAATATTTTTGATACTGTTTTTGAAAATGAAAAATATATTATTTTAAAAGTCAAAAACTGGAAAAATGGAGAAAAGATTCCAAAATGGGCAATAGATAAATATCCTGATATATTTAAGGGAAAATAAATGTTTAAAACAGCAATAAATAATTTACAAAGAAGATTTGATATAAAACTTAATGGAATTAAAGAGATAGATGGAGATAAAAATAGTTATGGTGCTTTAGGTTACTTGATAGATAATAAGATTTATCTAATAGCTCCATCGAGAAGTAAATTTTGTTCAAAGATGCCAAAAGGGCAAAAAGTTGGTGAACTTGTAGAATTAAGTGGTAACTTTCAATCAAAAGAGTATACTTTTATTAAAAAATTAAATACTCCAGCTTTTGTTATTTGTGATAATGAAGTCTATTTTAATGCTAACCCTTTTAGTAATTTTCAAAAATGGTTACAATTTGAGTACAATATTATTCCATATTTAAATTGGTATGATAGAATATTTTGGCTGGATGAGTATGCGAGTAGTCTTCTACAAAATATACAAAAATATTCACCAGTAAATATAAATGGTTTTAAAGATAAAAAAGAAAAAGAAATAACAGTTATCTTTAGACATGATGTTGATGATAGTAGAGATTTAGCTTACCTACAGGAAGAAATAAAAGAAAATATACCAGCAACTTATGCTCTACTAATAGATAGAAACAGAAAATTTTGGCTTAATAATTTAAGAGATAAGCATAATATTGAGATAGCGTATCATTATGAATCAAATAATGTAAAACTATCAGACTATTTTAAAATAGCCATGAATAAATTTTTTAAAACAAAGCTTAAAATGGAAAATTTACCTAATAATTGGAATGAAAAAAGTTTAAAAAAACAACTTTATAGAGCAAAATCAAAAGGAATTGATACAATAACTATACATAGACATTTCGGATTTATAAAATACCCTGAGATAATAAATGAGTTTGAAAAAATATCTAAACTTAATTTAAGTTTAGGGGGGGAGTTTTGGTGGTGCAAATGTATTAAAACATAATACAAAATGTGCAAATGGAGCAGGAAGTGGATATTATCATTTTGAGGGAGATGTTGGAAGTCCTTTTTGGTATCCATTTAAACTTTTTAATCCTATAACGGGAAATGAGGTTGATTTTTGGGAGCAAAACTATATACAAGAACCATCTAGTCAAATGATAGAAAAACTTTTTTCAAAAAAAATACATGGTATAAATAAAAATATATTTACAATAAGTCTTCACCCAGCCCATGCAAAAACAAATAGCTTTCGTGAAAATGGTCAAATTGAAACTTTTAGAGAGATAGTAAAAATGAAAGAGAAGTATAAATTAAATTTTAAAAGTTTAAAAAAAGTTTATAAGGAAATAAAAAAATGATAAAAGAAGTTTTAAAAAAAGAATTTAAACAGGAGTGTGAAAATAAAGATTTTTATCTTACTATTAAAAATAGAGAAAAATATACTCCTGATCCTAAACTTTCTTTATTTCAAAAAATAAAAATTGGTTTACATCCACTTAAAAATCCATATTCTCCATTTATTTATCCAATAAGAAAAAAGACAAACTATTATTATAACTATAGATTATTAAATGATATTGATTTAGCTAAAAGTTTTAAAGACTTTTATTTTTCAAAAGTTAATATAAAGTCAAAAGATATAAATATTCTAGATTTTGGATGTGGACAGGGTAGAACAATTGCTATACTAAACCAACTAGGATTTGAAAATATAGTTGGACAAGATATACTACATTTTGAGTATTGGAAAAAATTAAAATCCAGTTTTCTAAAAATACCTTTAGGATATAAAGACTTTTATCCATATCAAGAAGATAGTTTTGATATAGCTTTTAGTTTTCAAGTTCATATGTATTTAAATGATGAATTACTCCAAAATCATATTAATAATATTGCTAAAATTTTGAAAAATGGGGGATACTTTATTTTCGAAGATAGAAACGAAAATATGCTAAATCCAGAAATTTATCTTAAAAATAAAGATTGTCCTTTTATTCATAAAAGAAATAGAGTGCTTCAACTTTTAGAAAAAAATGATTTGAAAGTTATTGAAGAAAAAACTTATGGGATTACTTCAAAACATTTTAATAATTTTAATCAAATAGCTCAAAGTTTAATTGTTAAAAAAGAAAAATTTGATATCTTTAGTTATAGAAATAAAAGCTGGTTTGATAGCTACTTATCTAAAAAAATTCCAAAAGGTAGAGAACCTTTACATTTATTTGTTTGCCAAAAAAAGTAAAACAGTGTGTAGTATTCTAGGCTATTTCAATACCAAGCTCTCTTTTAGTGAAATTCAAAATTTAAATAAAAAACTCTCTCATAGAGGACCAGATAACTCAACTATAAGAGAGTTTAGATTTAAAGACAAAAATCTATTTTTAGCTCATAATAGATTATCTATTCAAGATTTATCTAAACAAGCTAACCAACCTATGGAGAGTGAAAAGTTTATTATAGTTTTTAATGGAGAAATTTATAACCATTTAGAAATTAGGAATAGATTGAATTTTAAAGCTTTTAAGACTCACAGCGATACAGAGACACTTCTATATGCTTTTAATGAATTTGGAATCAAGCAGACATTAGATAAACTAATTGGTATGTTTGCAATTGCTTTATTTGATAAAATTAATCAAAAGCTCTATTTAATCCGTGATAGAGTTGGAATTAAGCCACTATATTACACTTTACAAAATGGGGAATTTGCTTTTGCAAGTGAGCTTAAAGGTTTTAATTCTCATCTAAAAAACAATATAAATAACAGAGCTTTGATTCAATTTGTATCCCTTAGTTATATTCCAAATAGCTCTAGTTATTACCGAAATATACATAAATTAGAACCAGCTCACTATTTGGTATTTGATGGAAAAAATATAGAAAAAAAGAGATATTGGAATCTACCAAAGAGTAAAATAGATATATCTTTTGATGATGCTCTATTAAAAACCGAAAAGTTAATCAAAAGCTCTATTAAATATCGCTTAGTCTCCGATATAGAAGTTGGTTCATTTTTAAGTGGAGGAGTTGATAGCTCATTAGTTAGTTCGATTATGCAATCTATGTCTACTAATAAAATTAAAACTTTCTCTATCGGATTTGAAAATAGTGCTTATGATGAATCTATCTATGCAAAAGAGGTTGCTAAATATATAGGAAGTGAGCATTATGAGTATAAATTTAGCTCTAATGATGTATTAAATCTACTTGATAGTTTTGATAACTATTTTGATGAGCCTTTTGGCGATGCCTCAAGTCTGCCTATGATGTTACTTAGTCAAATAACAAAAGATAAGGTTAGTGTAGCACTCTCTGGTGATGGAGGAGATGAACTTTTTTTAGGATACGATAGATACTTTTTTACACAAAACTACTATAAAAAATTAAATAAAACCCCTAAACTTATTGGATATATAACCTCTATAATTTTTAAATACTCAAAAATTGATAAGTTAGAGAAGATGAGCTATCCTATAAAAAACTTAAATCATTTAAATCTATACTCTGTTTTAAATACAGCTATAAAACCTTGGGAACTTAATAATATTTTTGATAGTGAATTTATATTTGATAGTTTTGGCAAAGATAGAATCAGTTTTTTAGATTTACAAGATATAGAGTTAAATAGTTTTGAAAATTTAGAAGATTTTAGTCGATTAGATTTTTTAAGATATATTCCTGATGATATTTTAACAAAAGTTGATAGAGCCTCTATGGCATATTCTCTAGAGGCTAGAGTACCACTACTTGACCATAGATTAGTAGAATTTGCTTATCAAATCCCATCAGATATAAAACTCAAAAATGGAGCAAAATCTATTTTAAAAGAGATTTTATATAAATATGTACCAAAAGAGTTAATAGATAGACCAAAAAGAGGTTTTTCAGTCCCTTTGAAACATTGGTTTAGAGATGAGTTAAAAGATACCTTGTTTGATAAAATAGATAGTTTAGATGAGAAGTTCAATAAAAACTATATTAAGAAATTAGCAAATTTACATATATACCATAATCGAAATTATGAGTATATACTCTGGAATTTGATGAGAGTTTGATATAGGAATTAAACAATGAGATTAACAAAACATGAAATAACTTCAATTAAAAAAGTATTTAAAGACATTTTTAAAGATGGAAAAATATATCTTTTTGGTTCTCGTGTAGATGATTCTAAAAAAGGTGGAGATATTGACTTATATATTAAATTAAGCTATTCATTAAATATAAAAGAGAGATTAAATAAAAAAAATATATTTAAAATAAAACTTGAAAATGAGATAGGTGAGCAAAAAATTGATATAGTCATATCGAAAAATATAAAAAACTCCATAGAAAAAGAGGCTTTAGCAAAAGGAGTTGAGTTATAAATATATATGAAAATAAACTAAAAAAGATTTTTAATGAGTGTGATAAACATATTATTAGAATAAATAGTGCATCAAATAAGATGAAGCCAACTATGCCATTGGATAAAAATAGATATATCTCTTTAAGTGATGATGAAGTTGAACATATTGACCAATTTTTATTTAGATTTTCAAAATTTCAAGATACTATTGGAGAGAAGTTATTTAAAACTATTTTATTATATTTAGAGGAAAAAGTTGAAAATAAACCATTTATAGATATATTAAATAGATTGGAAAAATTAGAGTTATTAGATGATGCAGTAATATGGAAAGAGTTAAGAAATAATAGAAATGAGTTAGCTTATAACTATGATGATGACCCAGAAGAGACTTCTGAAGTTATAAACAAACTCTATAGTAAAAAAGATTTATTAATAAATATATATCAAAAAATAAAATCATACTATTTAAAAATCTCTTTAGAAATAAACTAAAAAATTTAATGATAGTTTGATATAATAATTAAAAAAAGGACAAAAAATGCCTAATTATATTAAATTTGTTCCAAAAAATGCTGGAGAAGAGTTATTTAATAGACAAAATGAGATTATAGAAGATATAAGAGATATAAAGCTTGAAGTTAGAGAAAATAGATTAGAGATTAGAGAAAATAGAAACCGAATTGAAAATGTTGAGAGAAAAGTAGATAGGCTAGATAACAAATTTGATGGCTTAAAAATTGAAGTAGAGACTCTAAAAAGTGATGTTAGTACTCTAAAAAGTGATGTTAGTACTCTAAAAAATGATGTTAGTACTCTAAAAAATGATGTTAGTACTCTAAAAAATGATGTTAGTACTTTGAAAAGTGATATGGGAGATGTAAAAAGTATGCTTAGTATTGTAATTAATCACTTACAAAGTACTCCTAAAAAATAGATAGATTATAAATGTCAAAAAAAAAATTATCAATTTTAATCTACTCTCTCTCTAGTGGTGGAGCTGAGAGGGTTGTGTCTATTTTATTAAATGAATTAAAAAATGAATTTAACATTACTCTTTTTTTAATGAACAAAACTATTTTTCATGAGATTCCAAAAGAGATAAATATTATCTATTTGGAAAACTCTAATCCATTTGAAAATGGAATTAAAAAATTATTAAAACTTCCTCTTTTAGCATTTAAATATAAGAAAATATGTAAAAATTTAAAAATAGATGTTAGTTTATCATTTATGAATCGACCAAATTATATAAATACTCTCTCAAAACTATTTGGAAACAGAAGTAAAGTTTTAATAAGTGAGAGAGCTATGCCTTCTCTTCAACATAAATATGGTATTCAAGGAAAAATAAATAGAGTTTTAATCAAATATTTGTACAATATATCTGATAAAATAATAGCAAACTCTTTAGGTAACTCTAAAGATTTAATCAAAAATTTTAGTATAAAAAAAGAAAAATTAGTAACAATATATAATCCAATAGAGATAGAGAGAATAAAAAATTCATCAAAAGAGAAATTAAAATTTAATTTTGATAGATTTACTTTTGTAACTATTGGTAGATTAGATATTGGTAAAAATCATAAATTTATGATAGAAGCTTTTTCAAAAATAGAAAATAAAAAAACACAACTTTTGATTATTGGTGATGGAGAGTTAAAAAATAAGCTTGAAACAGAAATAAAAAATTTAAATTTAGAAGATAGAGTATTTTTACTTGGAAGGCAAAAAAATCCATATAAATACCTATTAAAATCAGACTGTTTTCTATTTAGTTCAAAACATGAAGGGTTTCCGAATGTGCTTTTAGAGGCTCTAGCTTGTGAGCTTCCAATTATTTCAAGTGATTGCAAAAGTGGCCCTAGAGAAATATTAGCACCTAATAGTGATTTAAATATAAAATTAGATAAGACAGAAATAGCAGAATATGGAATTTTATATCCAGTAGATGATGAAAAAAACTTCGTAGAAGCTATAAATACTATTTTAAACAATCAAAATTTAGTTTATAGTTATAAAAAAGAGGCTAAAATTAGGCTTAATAGTTTTAGATTACAAAAAATAAAAAAACAATTTATAAAGCTCATATAAATGATAAAAAACAATTATATATAATAAATTTATTTTTCCTTTGAGTAATTTTATTGATAAATTAACTTTTGGAAAAATAGTTAGCAAAAATTCACTTACTGAAGCTACAAAAAATTAATTTAGAGGATTTATTATTTGAATATAGCAGTTTTAATACCTTGTTATAACGAAGAACTTACAATAGCAAAAGTTATAAATGATTTCAAAAAAGAATTACCAGAGGCAAAGATTTATGTATATGATAACAACTCAAATGATAATACTTATAGTATTGCTAGAGAAAATGGAGCAATTGTTAAAAAAGAGCCAAGACAAGGTAAGGGAAATGTCGTAAGGTCTATGTTTAGAGATATTGATGCAGACATCTATATAATGATAGATGGAGATGACACATACCCAGCAGAGTTTGTACATAGTTTAATAGAACCTATTAAAAATGAAGAAGCTGATATAGTAATTGGAGATAGACACTCAAATGGAACATATAAAGATGAAAATAAAAGACCACTGCATAATTTTGGTAATCACTTAGTTAAAAGTTTGATTAATAGTTTCTTTAATGCTAAATTAGAAGATATTATGAGTGGGTATAGAATTTTTAACAAAAAATTTGTTAAAACTATGCCTATTAATTCAAATGGATTTGAGATTGAAACTGAGATGACTTTACATACTCTTGATAAAAAATTTTTAATAAAAGAGATGCCAATTGAGTATAGAGATAGACCTGAGGGAAGCTTTTCTAAGCTTAATACTTTTGCAGATGGAATAAGAGTATTAAAAACTATTTTTTGGGTATTTAAAGATTATAAACCTATGAGATTTTTTGGTATTTTATCTATGTTTTTTTTAATTTTATCTTTTACTTTTGGAACTCCTGTAATATTAGAGTTTATGGAAACACTATATGTAACTAAAGTTCCATCAGCGATATTAGCAACAGGTTGCATGTTGATATCATTTTTACTTATTTGTTGTGGTTTTATTTTAGATACAGTGGTAAAACAACATAGAGAAAACTATGAACTTTTTTTAAATAGATTTGAAAATGAAAAATAAGTATTTAGTTTTATTAGCTTTTTTTGCTTTTGCTATCTATTCTGCCTATAATTTTTTATATCTATCAAGTAGTCCTATTTTTCCAGATGAAGGTAGATATATATCAGAAGCTGTGACTTTAGTAGAAAAAGGAGAGTTTCTAGTTAGAAATGATAGAGCTTGGGAGATGCCTCTAGTTGCAATTATATACTCTAGTTTTTATAAAGTTTTTGATTCGCAAGAGAGTTTGATTCTATCTATTAGATTTTTTCAATCTATACTTTTAATACTAAATGCATTTTTGATATATAAAATATCATATTTGATTTTTAAAAATAGAAAAATTTCCATAATTGCTTATATCATAACTCTTTTTTATCCATATTTTATTTATTATCAAGCATTGCTTTTAAGTGAAACTATTTTTATAACTTTTCTGCTTTTTAGTTTTTACTTTTTATACAGATGGAAAGAAAATAGTTTTAAAATAGATATAAACTTTGCTTTAGCAAATCTATTTTTTATATTGACTATTTACACAAGAGCAACTTTAACTATTTTACCTCCTTTGATATTTTTATTATTTATATTTTTAAATAAATTTGACTTAAAAAGTAGTTTAAAAATTTTCATATACTCGATTTGTATATATATGAGTTTGCTTTCTCCTTGGTGGATTAGAAACTATAATATTTTTAATGAATTTGTGCCTTTTACAACTAGTAGTAGTAGTAATTTATATTTAGGCAATAATTCTAAAAACTTAATAGGTGGATGTGATTGGAGTAAAGATATTGATTTTGAAACAGTTAATAAAATAAAAACAATAAAAGATGAAATTGATAGAAGTAAAGTGTACTCTAATGAAGCAAAAGAGTTTATTTCAAAAAACCCCGATAGATTTTTTGAACTTATGTGGCTTAAATTTCAAAGATTTTGGAGTGTTGTTCCAAATACAGAAGCTTTTAGTAGTGGAATCTATAAATGGATTAGTATTTTGAGTTTTGGTATTATTTTACCACTTGCTTTAATTTCATTTTTTATTAATTTAAAAAATTTTTTTACTATTTTACCTATTTATATATTAATTGCTTATATTACTTTGCTTCACTCTATTGTAATAGCATCTCTTAGATATAGGTTACCTATTGAGCCATTTTTAATTATTTTAGCATCATTTGTTATTGGTACTATTTGGAGTAAGTTTTCAGATGATAAAAATAGTTAAATTTACAATAACAGTATCAGCTCTTATATATATTTCTTATGATTTAAATTTTAAAGAGCTTTATAACTCTTTTTTAGAATTTAATATGTTTGGTATTTTCTTAACATTAATAATAAATATGTTTAGTTTTATCTTAGTTGCTTATAGATGGAGATTTTTAAGTAAAAATATCTGCTCTTTAAAAGCTAGTATAGAATCAACTTTTATCTGTTTAGGAGTAAATAATATAACTCCAGCAAAGCTTGGTGAAGTTGCAAAAGGCTTTTATTTAAAACAGTTTTACGGATACTTTATTGCCAAATCATTTGCTCTTATGATAATAGAGAGAGTTTTTGATGTAATTATTTTAATTTCTCTACTTATTTTTATATCATACTATATAGAAGTTTCAAATATATTTTTATTAACTCTATTTATAGTTTTTAGTCTACTTTTATTAACTCTATTCTTATTAAAACCAAAACTATTTTTAAAATTTACTTTGAAATACTCTCCAAAAATAGTAAAAAACTTTTTAGTAAATGTTATAAAAACTATTGCAAGAGTAGAGTTTAAAGAGTGGCTTGTTATATCTTTATATACAATTTTACTTTGGTCTATTTACTATTTAGCTACTTTCATATTTACAAAAATAGCTTCAAATTTTGAGCTTGACTATTTTCAAATTTTGGTAGTTTTTATATTTTCAAGTATAGGAATGGCTCTTCCTTCAACTCCAGGTGGAATAGGAGTTTTTGAGGCAGGAGTTGTCTTTGCACTATCTCTTTATGGAATAGAAAAAGAGGAAGCTCTCTCTTTTGGCTTGATTTTACATATGTTACAATATATTCCTACAACTTTAATAGCAATATTTATAATAAATAGAAAAGATTTTAATTTTAGGAAAAGCTTTGAAAATTAGTGTAATTGGAAGTGGCTATGTTGGATTAGTTACAGGAGCTTGTTTTACAGAGATGGGAAATAGTGTAACTTGTGTAGATATTGATAAGCAAAAAATAGAGAATCTAAAAAAAGGAGTTATTCCTATATATGAGCCAAATTTAGACAAAATGATTCTTGAAAATTTTGAAGCTAAAAGATTGAGTTTTACAACAGATATTAAAACGGCTCTTTTAAATAGTGAAGTATGTTTTATCGCTGTTGGTACCCCAATGGGTGAAGATGGAAGTTGTGATTTACAATATGTTTTATCTGTTGCAAGTGAAATTGGTAGATATATGAACCATCATATTTATGTAATTGATAAATCAACAGTACCTGTTGGAACTGCTGAAAAAGTTAGAAAAGCTATTCAAAAAGAATTAGATAGCAGGGAATCTAAATTGACTTTTGATGTAATTTCCAATCCTGAGTTTTTAAAAGAGGGTGCTGCAATTGATGATTTTATGAAGCCTGATAGAGTTGTCATAGGGTGTGATAATAAAGAGGCAGAAGATGTGATGAGAGAGCTTTACTCTCCTTTTACAAAAAACCATGATAGATTTATTGTTATGGATATAAAATCCGCTGAAATGACAAAGTATACTGCAAATGCAATGCTTGCAACTAAAATTAGTTTTATGAATGAAATTAGTAATATTTGTGAGAGAGTTGGAGCAGATATAAATAGAGTAAGAGTGGGAATAGGTTCTGATAGTCGAATTGGATATAGTTTTATCTATCCAGGGTGTGGATATGGTGGAAGTTGTTTTCCAAAAGATGTACAAGCTCTTATAAAAACCAGTCAAGATTTTGGTTATAGTCCAAAAATTTTAGAATCTGTTGAGAGAGTAAATAGTGAACAGAAATATAAAATAGTTGAAAAAATAGTTGATAGATTTGGAGATGATTTAAAAGATTTAAAATTTGCAATATGGGGACTTAGTTTTAAGCCAGAGACTGATGATATGAGAGAAGCACCTAGTATTACAGTTATTAAAGAGTTGATAAAAAGAGGTGCTAGTATAAATGCTTATGACCCTAAAGCAGTAAATGAAGCAAAAGAGTTTTATTTAAAAGATTTAAAGGTAGAGTATTTTACAAGTAAATATGACTGTTTAAATGATTCTGATTCAATGATTCTTTTAACAGAGTGGAAAGAGTTTAGAAGCCCTGATTTTTATGAAATAGAGGAAAGATTAAAGCAAAAAATAATTTTTGATGGAAGAAATCAGTATAACAAAGATAGATTAAATAGCTATGGATTTGAGTATCATCAGATAGGAGTTAAGAGTTAACTCCAAATTCCATCTATCTTTTTATCACATTTAGGACATTTTCCATCTGTTAAATAGTTATACTCTATTTTAGATTTAAATCTTTTAATTATAGATTCATCACACTTAGGACAAAAAGTCTCATTTGGTGATGGAATATTTCCTAAGTAAACATAGTTTAACCCTGCTTCTTTACCTATCTCATAACAATCCATAATTGATTTTAATTTTGTTGGAGAGTGTTTATCCATTTTATATTTTGGCGTAAAACTACTTATATGCCAAGGAGTGTTTTCTCCTATCTCATTTACAATAAATTTTGCCATCTCTTTTAACTCATTTAAATCTGTATTAATATCTTCAATCAATAGAGTTGTTATCTCTATATGAATATTTTTTTTAGAGAATTTTATTAGATTTGATTTGATTTCATCTAAATTACCTTTGAGATTCTTTTTATAATACTCTGGATTAAAAGATTTTAAATCTATATTGACAGCATCTATTACCCCTTCCATATCATCTATCATACCGTTAGATTGATAACCATTTGTCACAAATATATTTTTTAAATTATACTCTTTTGCAAAAAGAGCAATATCTTTTGCATATGGATAGAATATAGTTGGTTCATTGTAAGTATAAGAGATAGATTTACATTTATACTTTAGAGCAAGAGCAATAACTTGCTCTTTTGTTGCCGTTATATCTCTATTTAAAATTGATTCTTGTGATATTTCATGATTTTGACAAAATGGACACTTAAAATTACACCCAATTGTTCCGATAGAGAGAGTTTGAGTATTTGGTAAAAAATGGTAGAGAGGTTTTTTCTCTATAGGGTCTACTGCAATGGTTGAAGGGTGATTATAGACTAAATTTTTTAACTCTCCATCAATATTTTTATTAACGAAACAGATTCCTACTTGATTGTTTTTTAATTTACAGTGATGCTTACAAAGATTACATATAATTCGATTTTTACTCTTGATTGAGTAGTTCATATTTGATTTTTCCATTTATAATTGTAGATTTTATCTCTCCATAGAGTTCTTGATTCTTATATATAGAGTTTTTATCATCTATTTTTCTTTTACTATTTAAATCAACTAACATAAAATTTGCTTTCATACCCTCTTTTATCTCTCCAGAGTTTAAATTAAGAGCTTTTGATGGATTATAACTAATTAATTTAGATAATTTTTGTAGTGATATAATATCTTTTTTTACTAAGTGAGTATAACAAAGTGGAAAGTAATTTTTAATACTATCGATTCCAAAACTAGCTTCAGAGAATGCTAAATCTTTATTATCTTTTGATATAGGACTATGCAGAGAGGTTAATATATCTATCTCATCTTTTTTAAGAGCCTCTATTAACTTTCCTCTCTCACTCTCTTCTCTAAGTGGTGGCATTATTTTTGCAAATGTATTAAAGTCATTGCATTTATTATCATTTGCTATTAAGTGATGAATCGAGACTTCTGTTGTAATGTTATCAAAATTTTTTGTAAGTTCAATACTTCTACTTGTTGATAAATTTTGAAGAAGAATATCTATATTGAGATATTTTGCTAGTTCACAAACTTTTGCAACTTCTATCGTTTCACAAACCTTTGCAATGGTATCTAATCCCAATTTAAATCCAATTTCAGAATCGTTAACAACACCATCTAATGCTACCTCTCTATTGTGAGAGTTACAAATTAGTGTAGTTTCACTCATTTTTGAGTATTCAAAGACTCTTTTTAATAAATTTGTATCAATATCAGAGTTTGTAAATATAGCTTTAGCACCTTTTTGAATCATAATAGCAATATTACTAAGTTTTCCACTCTCTTTTAGTGCATTTATTGAGGTGTGTATCTTTATTAAATTTATAGATTTTGATTTTGATTTGACAAACTCAATAACACTCTCTTTATCTACTGGTAAATTTAAATTTGGCATAAGTAAAATATCTGACACACCACTAGATATTGCCTCTTTTGATAATTTGGATAGAGTTTTTAAAGTCAAATTTTTATTAAATGTTTTAACATTTAAATCAACAATAGAGGGCATTAAAATTAAACCCTCAGCGTCGATATACTCTTTAGAATCTATATTATTATCTATTTTAAAAATTTTTTTGTCTCTAATCTCTATATCAAGTTTTTCATATCTGTTTAAATCACATATAACAGCATTTTTAATTACCATATTCATATATCCTTTTGAGATAATTTATAGTTTTTATTATAGATAAGTTTTAATTAAAAATCTAACTAATTCATGATATTTTCATGAAATTAATAGAAAAATTAAGGAATGAAATGAAAGAGTCTAACATTAGACTAAAAAAAAGACTTTTAAATGCAGAAAAAAATAGATTAAAAACTATTGCTGAAGAGAAAATAATAAAACCAAATATCTCTGTTGCAGATTCTATAAATACCTATTTAAAAGATATAAAAGAGGAGATTACTGAAAACTCTCCAAAAATTTCAGATGATGAGGCTAAAACACTTTTTTATACAAAAATGAAAAGATTCATCTTTACAGCTTACAACAATTTATATGAGATGGATAGTGGTTTTTTTGATGATAAATTAAAAAAACTAAAAAGAGAGCTTTTAGCATTAGAAGAGCTTTTAAATAGTGTACACTCTAGATTGGTAAATAGAGAGATAGCTTATGAGAAAATATTTTTATCTGAACAAGATGACTATATTTTAGTTGAGAGTTTTTTAGATATTAATAAAACACATCTATCTGCAATGATAGCTAATGAGAAGTCACTCAGGCGACAGTTAGATTATAAAGAGAAAGTTTTAAAAGAGGAGAAGGAGGGAACTAAAGCTTATAAAAAAGCTTTAGATGAGCTTAAAACAGTAAAGAGACATTACGCTGATTTAACATTTGAGTTACACTCTCTAAAAGAGCAGACTAAAAGCTTAATAGATTTAAAAAACTCTTTTAAAGATAGATATTTAAAGGAGTTTTCAGAAAGCCTAAAAGTAAAATTAGAAAAATTGGAAAAACTATTAGTAGATATTTTAAACCATAAAGCCTACGAGTTAGATTATGATTTATGGGCAAAAGCTAGAGAATCAGAAGCAATTAGACAATTTTTTAAAGTTTCTAAAATAGATGGAGGATTTAGTTCTAAAACCTATTTAAAGTATTTTTTAAAGAATTTAGATGATACTAAAACTAGCGAATTACAGCAAGAGTTAAAAGATATTCTTAAATATTTACAAGATATAAGTGAGAGAAATATATTAATTGTTTCCCAAACAGAATCGATGGCTGAGGAGTATAAATATTTAATAGAAGTTTTAGATAAAGATTTTGTTGTAAAAGTTTTTACAAGACCATTTAGTGCTTTGACATATGCTCATCAAGTAAAATTTGACTTAATTATATTAGATTATTTTATGTTGGATATGGACGCTTTTGAGTTTTTACACGATTTTAAAGAGGAGTTGCCTAGACTTGCTACAAAAACTAACTTTATAATTTTTGTTGAAAATATAAATAAAAGCATGATTAACAGTTTTAATCAAATCGATATGCATCCAATTTTTTTAAGTAAAGATATATCAGAAGATAATTTTATTTTGAAAGTGAGAGAAATTTTAAAATAGAGATAGAGAAGAGGTTTCTCTATTCTCTATTTAAGAAAAAAAATTAAACAGCACAAGCTTCACTTGTACAAGGAGCTGTTTTTGCATATTTTTCGCCAAGATCGTAAGCTTTTAAGTTAAGATCAAGTACTTTAGCAGGAACTTTTGATTTCATTGTTTCAATTACTAATTCTCTATCAACACATTTTGTCATAGAAACTGTAATTGCTAATGCTACAACAGATTGAGTTACAACATTACCAACTTCTTCTTTTGCAATTGTAATAATTGGAATTTCAAAAATTTGCCATTTTTTTCTATCTTCTTCAGATGGAGTTACAAGATTTGGCTCAACTACAATGATACCACCCTCTTTTACGCCACCTTTGAATTGGTCAAAACTGATTTGAGCAGTTGATATCATGAATTCAATTTCACCCTCATTTGCATAAGGGTATAAAATATCATCTGTATCTAATAAAATATCAACTTTTGTTGGTCCACCTCTAACTTGAGATGTATATGTTGCAGCTTTTACACCAAAACCACCATCTTTAATTTTTGCAGCAGCTAAAATCTCTCCAGCTAGTAGAACACCTTGACCACCAACACCTGTAAATCTTAATTGATTTCTCATTTTTTAATTCCTTACAGTTTTACTTTTGTTTTGTTCTGTGCTGCTTCGATTACTTTATCGTAAGCTTTGCAGTACTCAAGTTGTTCTGTTTCTTGTTTCAAGATACCAGTTGGAAATTTACCTACTTTCTCTTCATCACTAAGAGCTTCAAATTTTTTCTTAGGTACAATCATCTTCTCAATCCAGTTTAATGTATCGATTGCTTCACCCATTTTATTTTTTCTACCAAGATTTACATGGCAGTTAGATAAAATTTCCATGAATGAGAAACCATCGTGTTTTAAACCTTCAACAAAAACTTTTTCAATTTTCTTAGGATCAAGTACAGATTCTCTACAAATATAAGTTGCTCCAGAAGCATCAGCTAATACACAAGCATCGAAAGTTGGATCAACATTTCCATATTGAGCAGTAACTGTCCACATCTCTTTTGGAGTTGTAGGTGAAGTTTGAGAATTTGTTAAACCGTAGATAAAGTTATTGATAATAATATAATTTAAATCAATATTTCTTCTACAAGCGTGAATTGTATGGTTACCACCAATTGCTAAACCATCACCATCACCACCAACTACGATAACATGTTTTTCAGGGTTTGCTAGTTTTACACCAGTAGCATAAGCTAGTGTTCTACCATGAGTTGTATGAACAGTGTTACAGTTGATGTATGAACTAAATCTACCAGAGCATCCAATACCAGATACTACACAAACATCATTCATATCCCAACCAACTTTTTCGATTGCTCTAACAAGTGCCTTTAAAATAACACCATCACCACATCCCCAACACCAAAGTGTTGGCATTTTATCAACTCTTAAATATTCATCGTAATTAAAAGCCATATTACATCTCCCTTACTTTAGCAACAATTTCATTAGGTGAAACTGGTCTACCATTTGCTTTAAATAGTGTATCAAAATCTCTTTTCATAACTCTTTCAACTTCTAATGAGAATTGCCCCATATTAAGTTCAGTTACTAAAATTTTATCAAATTTAGCTCCAAGCTCTACAAGTTTCTCTTCAGGACTTGGCCAAATTGTAATTGGTCTAAATAGACCCGCTTTAATACCCTCAGCTCTTAGTTTAGAAACAGCCTCTTTAGCACTTCTACTGATTGAACCATAAGCTATAATTAAAAGTTCAGCATCATCTAGCTTATACTCTTCATAACTAATAATTTCATCTTTATGAGCTAAAATTTTATTAAATAATCTATCTAATAAATCTTGAGACATTTTTTCATCTTCAGTTGGGAAACCAGTTGGACCATGGTGAAGACCAGTTACATGATATTTATAACCTTTAAAGAAAGGGTTTAATACTGCTGGTTCATCTGCAGGAACTTCGTAAGGTTTGTAATCTTTCGGATCACCTTCAAATACTTTTCTAGTTAGATTAGATTTTTGTACATCTTCTAAATCTGGTAAAACTGCTTTTCCATGCATATGACCTAAAGTTTCATCTAAAAGTACAAATACAGGTGTCATGAATTTTTCAGCTAAATTAAATGCTCTAACTGTTTCAGTATATGATTCCTCAAGTGAACCTGGGCATAGTGAAATTGATTGATAATCACCATGAGTTGGGTTTTTAGCTTGAGCAATATCACCTTGAGAAACTCTAGTTGGAAGACCAGTTGATGGACCACCTCTCATAACATTTACAATTACTAGTGGAACTTCAGCAATAAAGCTTAAACCAATTTGCTCAGCTTTTAAACTGATACCAGGTCCACTTGTAGCTGTCATAGCTTTAGAACCACTCATAGAAGCACCAAGTGCTACACAGATTCCAGCTATTTCATCTTCCATCTGGATAAATTTTCCAGCAACTTTTGGTAAAAGAACACTCAAGTCATGAGCAACTTCACTAGATGGTGTAATTGGATACCCACCAAAAAAATTACAACCAGCATCAATTGCTGCTTTTGCTGCTAAGCTATTACCGCTTGAAACTACCTCTCTTGGCATACACTCTCCTTAAGCACTTAGTTTTCTAAATTTGTTAGCTTTGATTTTCTCAGCTCTCTCTTTTGATTCATCAGTTAATTTTGCAAACTTAACTTCACTTCTCTCAGCTACAAAAATAGCAAAGTCAGGACAGTGAAGTTCACAATCTTTACATCCAATACAAGCATCAGAAGCGATAACTTCTACCATAGAACCTAAAGTTGAATGAATCTCTTGTCTCATTGCAAGAACACCTGCAGGACACATACTAACGCATACATCACATGCTTTACATCTACTCTCATCTACCCATACAGGAGTATTTTCTGGAGCTTTTAAAATCGACATTAATCCCCCTTCTTTTTACTAAATTTTCCAATTGCACAAGAAGCAAAACTTCTTGCTTTTAGTTCGAACTTTTCTAGTCCTCCCAAATCATTAGATTTAAGAGGATAGCCTAAGTTTTTTAAAGTTTTTATTAAATTGATTTCCTCTTCTTCATTTTTAATATTAACTGATACTATAGAGTTTTCTATGTCAATAGAGACACCATCAAAAGATTTTGATAAAGTCTTCTCTATTGTGTTTGAACACCCAGAGCATCTAATATTTAAAACTTCAAAGTCTTTTTTCATTTTAATATTATTTCTTTAAAACTTTAGAAATAGCTTTACCAATATCTGCTGGAGATTTAACAACTGTAACACCAGCTGCTTCAAGAGCCGCCATTTTCTCAGCTGCAGTACCACTACCACCAGAGATAATAGCACCAGCGTGACCCATTCTCTTACCTTTAGGAGCTGTTTGACCAGCAATAAAAGCTACAACAGGTTTAGTAATACTTTTTTTGATAAGTTCAGCTGCTTCAATCTCAAGAGTTCCACCAATTTCACCAATCATAACGATTGCTTCAGTTTCACTATCTGCTTCAAACATAGGAAGTAGTTGCTCATAGCTTAAACCGATGATAGGATCTCCACCGATTCCAACAGCTGTTGTGATACCAAAACCTTCTGTTACAACTTGGTTAGATGCTTCATAAGTTAAAGTACCAGATTTAGAAATTAGACCAACATTTCCTTTTTTGAAAATCATACCAGGCATAATTCCAATTTTACACTCTTCAGCAGTAATAATACCAGGGCAGTTTGGCCCAATTGTACTCATACCAGCTTTTGTAGCGTAAGATTTAGCATACATCATATCTTTAACAGGAGCACCCTCTGTAATAATAACAGCTAGTTTAATTCCAGCATCAGCAGCTTCCATTACAGCATCTGCAACAAATGCAGGTGGAACAAAAATCATAGATACAGTTGCATCAGTTGCTTTTACAGCTTGGTTTACTGTATTAAATACAGGTTTTCCAAGGTGTTCTTGACCACCTTTGTTTGGTGTAACACCACCAACGATATTTGTTCCATAAGCAATACATTGTTCAGCATGGAAAGTACCCTCTTTACCAGTGAAACCCTGTACGATAACTTTTGAATCTTTGTTTACTAAAATACTCATTAGTTACTCCCCTTTATTTTGCAGCTTCTACAGCTTTTTGTGCACCATCAGCTAAGTTTTCAGCCGCAATAACATTTTTTAATCCAGCGTTTTTGATAATCTCTTTAGCTTCTTGAGCATTTGTACCATCTAGTCTAACGATAACTGGAACACTAACTTCTGTAATTTTAGTAGCTTCTAAAATACCATTAGCAACTCTATCACATCTAACAATACCACCAAAAATATTTACAAAAATAGCTTTTACATTATCATCTTGTAAAATAATTTCAAAACCTTTTGCAACAGTTTCAGCCGAAGCAGCACCACCAACATCTAAGAAGTTAGCAGGATCTCCACCTTCATGTTTAATAATATCCATAGTTGCCATTGCAAGACCAGCACCATTAACCATACAACCAACATTACCATCTAATTTAATATAGCTTAATCCATATTTTTTAGCTTCAGTCTCTGTTGGCTCTTCTTCGCTTAAATCTCTCATAGCTTCGATATCAGGTTGTCTTCCAAGAGCATTGTCATCAAATCCCATTTTTCCATCAAGTGCTAAAAAGTCACCAGCACCTGTTTTGATTAAAGGATTAATCTCAATCATCTCAGCATCATTTTGCATATAAACATCATATAATGCTTTTGCAAATTTGAAGAATTTCCCTTGTTCAGTTTTAGGTAAATTTAAACCAAAAGCTAACTCTCTAGCGTGAAATCCTTGGAAACCAATTGCTGGATCGATTGCAACTTTGATTAGTTTCTCTGGTGTCTCAGCAGCAACTTTTTCAATCTCCATTCCACCTTCAGTAGAAGCCATCATTACAGGCATCTCTTTAGCTCTATCTAAAACTACACCTAAATAAAGCTCAGCTTTAATATCAGCACCCTCTTCGATGTAAACTTTTTGAACAAGTTTACCCTCAGGTCCTGTTTGATGAGTAACTAGAGTCATTCCTAGAATTTCACTAGCTAATGTTTTAACTTCATCAATACTCTTAGCAAGTTTAACACCACCGCCAAGACCTCTACCACCAGCGTGAATTTGAGCTTTTACAACCCAAATATTTCCACCAAGTTTTTCAGCATTTGCAACAGCTTCATCAACTGTAAATGCTACATAACCTCTAGGAGTTGGAACTCCGTACTTTTTAAAAACTTCTTTTGCTTGATACTCATGAATATTCAATTTATGCTCCTTAAGCTTTAGGTGCTATCATATTTTCTGGAATAACATATTTATCGAACTCTTCAGCAGTTAATAACCCAAGGTCAATTGCTGTCTCTTTTAGAGTTGAGTTTCTCTCAAATGCTGTTTTTGCTATTTTAGCTGCATTTTCATATCCAATATGAGGATTTAATGCAGTAACTAACATTAAAGATTCATTTAAATATTTATTAATTTGTTCTGAGTTTGGTTCAATTCCTACTACACATCTCTCATCAAAACTAATCATAGAATCAGCTAAGTTTCTGATTGATTGTAAAAGGTTATAAACTATAACAGGTTTGAATACATTTAATTCAAAGTTTCCTTGAGATGCAGCAACTCCAACAGCAGTATCATTTGCCATAACTTGAACAGCTACCATAGTTACTTGCTCTGGTTGAGTTGGATTTACTTTACCTGGCATAATAGAGCTTCCTGGCTCATTTGCAGGAATAGAAAGCTCACCAATTCCACATCTAGGACCAGATGATAACCATCTTACATCATTTGCAATTTTCATAAGGTTTGCTGCTAATGCTTTAAGTGAACCACTTAATACAACTTCACCATCATGACTTGTTAATGAATGGAATTTGTTTGGGTGTGAGCAAAATCCATAATCTTGAGGACAAATATTATTTAAAACAGCAGATACTCTCTCTGACCACTCTGGATGCGAGTTAAGACCAGTTCCAACAGCAGTACCACCAATTGCAAGTTCTCTTAAGTCTCCTAAAGATGCTTCAATCTGTTTTAAATTTTTCTCAAGCATACAAACATAACCACCAAACTCTTGACCTAGTGTTAATGGAGTGGCATCTTGAAGGTGTGTTCTACCAATTTTTACAACACTATCAAATTTTTCAGCTTTAGCTTTTAATGTAGATAATAATTGTTTTAGTGAAGGAATTAATTTATCAGTTACTTCAATAACAACAGCAACTCTCATTGCAGTTGGAAAAGTATCATTAGAGCTTTGCCCTTTGTTTACATCGTCATTTGGGTGAATGATTTTTTCAACTCTAAAGTCAGATCCTAAAATTTCAGTACCTCTATTTGCAAGTACTTCATTCATATTCATATTTGATTGAGTTCCACTTCCTGTTTGCCATACAACTAAAGGAAAGTTATCATCAAGTTTTCCAGCTACTACATCATCAGCAGCTTCAGAAATGGCTTTAGTTTTAGATTCTTCCATTCTACCAAGGTCATTATTTACAATTGCACAAGCTTTTTTTAAGTAAGCAAAAGCTCTTACAACTTCACTTGGCATTTTCTCTTCGCCAATTTTGAAATTTTCGAAACTTCTTTGAGTTTGAGCTGCCCAATATTTATCATTAGGAACTTTCATTTCTCCCATCGTGTCTTTTTCTATTCTATATTCCATAAACACCTCTTTTAGGAAATTTGGTTTTCAAAGCGATAAATTAAAGTAAGATAAAAATCTTTTCTCTAATTTTCAAAATTACATATTACCGATTAAAACTTTACCAAATTCTGAATATTTAATTTCAGTAACACCATCCATTAATCTAGCAAAGTCGCAAATTACTCTTTTACCTTCAATTGATTCTAAGTAAATCCAACAACTAAATTAGCTGTTTTTGTTTCATCCAAATACCTAAATAACAACTTAGTAGATAGAATAAAACTATCAAGATTTACTTCATCTAAACCAATCTCAAAAAATCAAGGTAATTTTATCATTTTTAGGTAAAATGAAATTTAAATTGATACAAAAAAATAAAATTTGCTATAAAAAACTTTTATATTACCCAAAAAGCTTACCTATTACGATATTTTATATTTCTAAGATGAGATTTATAGCTTTTCGAGAACTTATGATAGCCATCTTTACCCTTTACAAAATAGAGATAGTTGACATTGGCTGGATTAATTGCAAAATAGATAGAATCTCTACTTACAGATGCTACTGGTGAGAGTGGAAGAGCTTTTATCTTATATGTATTGTAGATAGAGTTATCCTCTTTTATTCGTTTAGGAGTTACTCTTATGTGAGA
>Ga0193958_1000066_pt1 | contig 53076 bp, 42 predicted proteins | sample FB_1_MG_FD_140320 | JGI IMG/M metagenome (GOLD analysis project Ga0193958, IMG submission 140320) | Microbial mat bacterial communities from the Broadkill River, Lewes, Delaware, United States - FB_1_MG | ecosystem: Environmental > Aquatic > Freshwater > River > Microbial mats | place: USA... | reverse complement strand
AGAAAATCGTTTTTAATAGAATCCGAGGAAATTTCTTGAGTAGCTGTATAAGCTTTTTGTAGTACCAATTTTTTTTTGGCAAGATCTAATTTTGGTTGCTTAGATTCTCTAATCCAAAAAGCAATGCTATCTGCTTCAGCAGCTACCTTACTTTCTAATCTATTTTTAGGTTGTTCACAAGAAAATAGTGTCGGTACAAAAAATACCAACACTAAAAGCTTATATAATACTATGTGAATTTTTGTTTTAATTATAATTGGGCGTTGTTTAAAACAAAACTACTAAAAAAGCCTTAAACTAAAGTTTAAGGCTTTTAAAATTTATTATTAATTGACAATTTTATATTTTTATCAAAAAAATTTAATCTCTTGTTCTAATTACATCTGCAGTACCATCATCACCTGTAGCTTGTTCTTGAGCATATAATTGTTCGTCTTCTGCACTGTCTGAAGTACAAGAAAATGATAAAGTTGCTACTACTAATACTGCGAAGATAAATTTGATTGATTTCATAATAAGTGTTTTTTAATTAGGTTATATATTTTTCTGTGTTTTATTAAATACTATGGTGTAAAAGTAGTTTTAAATACTACATTTACAAGTATTTAAAACCATTTATTAGTGAAAACAAACCATTCGTTAGCAAGAGCCAACCGTTTGTTGGTAAATGCGGATTTTGCAAGAAGATGAAGGATAATTTACTCTAAAAAGAATATACAACTAAAGATGCAGTTATACTATCTATAGCCTTAATGTACGTTTTAGTAAAAGGAACTTCATGAGCCCCTTTTTTAATAGTACAAATTGATTTTCCGTATTGAATTCTTGAAATAAAGTTTTTATTTATAATGTAACTTTTATGAATTCTGTAAAAATTATTTGGTAGCAAGTTTTCAAAAGTTTTTAGAGTTTTATATGCATTTACAACGGTACCGTCGCTCATATAAAAATCTGTAGTATTATTATCAGCTTTTAAAAGCAAGATTTCATCTGTTTTAAGATATTGATAATCTTTATAAGATTTTAAGCAAATACTATTTCTAGATTGTATTGGAAAGTTATTTTCTAATCTTAATAAGGTTTTTCTTATTTCTAATTCCTCTAACGGATTTATTAAAATATCGGTAAAACCATTTTTTATAACAGTGTAAGCATTTTCTTTTGAAGCGGTTATTGCAACAAATAATGGAACATTATTTTTAAATAGATTTAATTCACTTACAAAGTGAAAAGGGTATTTAATTACTGTATCAATATTTAAAAAAACAACATCGGGTGTATGTTTTAAAACAGCATTCATAGCTTTTACGCTATTTGAAGCAGTTCCAACGCAACTAATCTCCGAAAAATCTTTCAAAACGTTCTCAATACTTTTAATTGTATTTATGTTTTTATCAATAATAAAAATAGTCACCATTTAAAAGTTCACAACTTTAATTTCATCAAAAATAGTAAAAAATATATCAAAAGTATATGGTTTATCCTTTCATTTTGTATGGAAAAATAACGCAAAAACAAATTTAATACTTTTAATTTTACAGTGTAGAAATCATTTAATGTTTTAGGCAGAGAAATTATAAGTTAATAGTGTATCTAAAATAGATTTTGAAAAAATGAAGAAAACAGCTAAGCGTAAAAAAATTAATAATATTATGAATGAAAAAAAACGCAATACTGCTATTGAAAGTTTTATTAATAATACTCATAAAGTTATAAAGGAGAATCGACAAAATAATTATCCAAATGACATTAAAGGCTTATTTAAACGTTTAGGAATAGAATAAGTTAACATTAAAAAAAACATTATCCCCCAAAGCAGTAATTAACATATTAATAAAAACCCCAAACTGATATCTATATTAAGTGTTAATTACTAAAAGCTATGAAAACAAAAACTCCATTAACTAATGTTAATGGAGTTTTTTAATTTTTCAGCATTTTAACTGTTTTCTAGTACCGTTTTAACACCAAAATAAAAATCAAAAAGAGCTTTTAAGTAGCTCATTAATTAAATTGATGTAACCAAAACCATTCTAATTAATATCAAGTTATTATTTACTGATATTGTTTACTGTTTGGAAATACTTTTCTCAAAATATTTAAAATGTTTTTAGTCTCAACAACATCACCCCTGTCATTATAAATAGAGTACGCTAATGTTAATAATTGCTCATTGTTTGGATATGTTTTCAATGCTTTCATTATAGTTTCTATTGCCTCCTTACTTTTTCCTGAATCATTTTGCATCAAAGCAAAATAATAATGGTTTTGAGCATCATTTTTAACGATTGTTTTAGCTATTTCCAATGTTCTTAGTGCTTTTTGTTTGTCTCCAGTTCTAATATAAGCAAAAGCTAATGCTTGATATGCTGTTGAAAATTTATTATCTATTGCTAAAACTTCTTTCAGCAAAGTAATACAGGCGTCATTTTTACCTTGCATTCGTTTTAAATCGGCATAATTAATTTTAGCTATTAAATTTAAAGTATCTAATGCTATCGCTTTTTTAAAGTAATCTTCAGCCTGATCTAATTTTCCCAAACCTATAGCAGCAGTACCTATAGATGATAAACCTAAAGAACGATCTTGCCAATACAATAACTGATCAATGTATTCTTTCCTAGCTTCATTAACAACCTTTTGTTGTTCAGCAGGTAAATTTGTTACAGGCATATCATAAATTAAACTGTTTGCCATATATCTTACACCGTAAACAGTATCCTTTGCTAAAGGCAGTGCATATTTAAATTGTTGTTGCTTTGGTAAGTTTCTTAAAGATTCTAATCCAGCTCTTCTCACTAATGGACTTGGAGATGTTAATGCCATTTTTAAATTTTCGAAGGCTAACGGATTATTCCTATAATCTTGAAATCTAATAGCTGTTCCAACAACAATGTTAGCCATATCTTTATCGTTAATAACTTTATTTAGGTCGGATTGAGCATCTGGTTTATTTGTTCTTATATTATGAAAAGCAAAACCATAATGTGAAATAGTATCATATTTATTGCCATACCATTTTTTAAATTCTTGGGATGCCCATTCATTGGATTTATCCTTATGACAATTATTACAAGCATTTGTAGCTCCTGTTTTTACACTAATATCTGGTCTTGGAATACGCATACTATGGTCTGACCGAGGATCTACAACCATTACTGTAATTTTTGGTAAATGACAACTAATACAACTTGCACCAGCTCCATCTTCTTTATGCTTATGATGTTCAGTAGTCTTATATTTGCTTGGCATATGACATTGAAAGCATACATTCTCTTTGCCGCCTTTTAATTCTCCACTATGCACGTTGTGACAATCTTTACAAGTTACACCTTTTGCATACATTTTACTTTGAAGAAAGGATCCATATACATAATCTTCATCATTATTAGTTCCGTCATCATTATATAAGGGGTAATCTAAGTAGGCCACCTGATGTGTATGTTCTAACATTTTTCCAAATGTATATTCATCTGTTAACTGAGATCTTCTAGAATGGCAACGCCCACACCACTCTACTTGCATATTTGAAGTTCTGGGTTTTGAACGGGTTACTTTTGCAGTTTCGGGATCAATATTCCATAGACTTGGATCTCTGTCCATTATATCAAAAATCAGTCCCATGTTTTTTACATTTTGAAGGGTATCTTGTGCCCATTTTTCATGTAAATCTCCTGGTCCATGACATGCTTCACAAGAAACATTTATTTCATCAAAAGTTGTATTATACATTTGCGTATTTGGGTCGTAATTTTTTTTAACATTGGTGGAGTGGCATTCAGCACACATATAATTCCAATTTTGCAATGGTCTCCCCCAATTTAGCTCATCGTGTGAAGCAATAAATTCATCAGGATATAAATGTTGCCACTTTTGCCCGCCCTCTTCTTTTAAACGTGAATCCCAAAAAGGAGTTAGCACTTGTAATTTTCCTTTAGGAAAAATAACTAAATATTGCTGCAAAGGATAAACTCCAAAAGTGTATTTTACTTCAAAATCAGCATATTTCCCATCAGGTCCTTGCGTATTAATTATAAACAAACTGTCCTTTTTAAAAAAAGTACTAGTTACACCAAAAATTGTATATTTTGAGTTATTGAAATCACCCAATACAGTACTATCCGTTGGTAATTGCATAGCCAGTTGATGGTCAGAACCCATCCATTCATTGTATTCTTTTTTATGACATTCAATACAATTTGCAGACCCTATAAAACCTTCATCATGTTTGTGGTTATTTAGAGAGATTTGAAGAGGAGAGTACTCTTCTTCTTTATTTTTTTTACAAGAAATGAAAGTAAAAATGAAAAGTAAAAATGAAAATTTCAATAAAAATTTAACAGAAGTAGTTGGATTGATTTGAATGTTCATTTTAATTATATATTAAATGTACTATTAACGCTTTAAGGCGCTAATTTAAACAAAAAAAGATGTATAATATATGAAATATAAATTATTACTATAAATGCATGCTATTGTGCATTTGCTATAAAATATACAAATTCTGGAGCAAGTACAAAATGACAAATTGAACTTAGTAAAGTTAAAGGGTAAAAACAAAATGTTTTACATATGTTATATCTTAAATAAAAAAGCTGAGACATAAATCTCGGCTTTCTCTTTAGTACCTTTAATGGGAATTTACATATTACCTATATAGATTTTTTAATATTACTTCTAAGACCTCACTTCTTAAATTTTTTCTAACAACATTGCCTTTGGCAATTGATAAGACTCTCACAAGAATTTGTGATATCTCTGTAATTTGATGTAAATGCTTCATCATTTTATTTTTTTATGAAGAAATAATAACTTCCCAATTTCCTTTTTTATAAATATCAAAAATGGTTTTAATCGAAAATGAATCCACTCCTGAAAGTACCTACTTAATTTGTTTAAATCCAATAAACTTAAATAAATGTTAATATAAAGGGAACTAAAAAAGGTACAATTATAGTTAATACAACGCCACTAAAAACAGCTATAATTGCCCATTCTTTTCCTGTGCTTTCTGAAATAATTGGTAAGCAGGTATCCATTGAGGTTGCCCCACCAGAAACAATACCTCCTAGTTTTCCAAAATATTTCACAAAAAATGGTGTTGCTAAAAGTGTAATTATTTCTCTTGAAATATTAGACAATAAGGCGATAACTCCTAATGTTTCTCCACTAATTTCGGTTATAAATATTGAAGATAAGCTATAGTAACCAAATCCCGCAGCTACTGCCATAGCTTCTGTTAAACTAATTTCGGAAATAAAATAAGATATTACTGCTGCACCAAATAATGACCCTAAGATAACACAAAGTGGAACGAGTATAATTTTAATTTTTGTTTTACGAATTACACTAAGAGCGTTACTATCTGCCCCAATTCCAATACCTACAAAAAACATTAAGGCATATAATGAATACTTGGAAAAATCATTTTCTATCAAAAAATCTGGTAAGAATTTGTAGATCCCTAAAACTACGCCCACTATAAACATTAAAAGTATGATGATGCTATTTTTCATTTTTTTGGATAAAGAATAATTTATAAGTGATGTACGCAAAAATTAGGCTTCCTAACACGGCTCCAAAAGTTATTAAGATAGCTTGTAAGCCTATGGTGGTCATATTAGAAACAATTGTTTTATTTAAACCAACTCCAATTCCTAGGAGGAATAATAATGCGTAAATAATTAGTGTTGTAGCCTTGTTTGAAAATTGAATAAATTTGTTCTTATTCCTGAGAACATATCCAAGAACAAAACCTAATGTCATTAATAGTAATACTGGTAGCATATTATTTAAGGTGATTATATAAACATTTTTACAGAAGTTTTATAAATTCCTGAAAAGGAATTGTATATAATTCTATTAACTATTGGTATATTATTGGTTGAATAATAAATGAGTAATTGTAATTTTTATTAGCTGAAATCATATACTCTGGATGCGGTAATCTTCCCCAGGACGTATCACCTCCAACACCCATTTGTAAAAAATCAATATTCCATTGAATGGTTTTACCAATTTTAATATCTGCGCCGTGTTTTTTAGTTACCGGAACTAACCCTGAAGCTGATTTTACTGCATCATCACTATTAAAATCTAATTCTTCCATATTAAAAGGCCAAACACTCGCATTTAATAATTGTGCTTCTGATGAAACTTTTAAAAACATATTTTCAGAAGCTAATTTCATCCATCTAACAGCTGTTTTATTCCCCGTTTCTTGTGGTCGCAGATAACGATGGAATTGCATTTCAATTTTTCCTGAATACACTCCAGTTTTAACTCCCGTTTTTCTGTCCCAATAACTTTCATCAGGACCATTACCATACCAAGATACTTCTGTAAAATTGTTTGGAATTGTGAGATACATTCCTATTCTTGGTATATTTGGCAGTTCTTTTTTATTTGGACTAAAAGCATAATCTAATTTTAAATTCCCATTCTTTGCAATCACATAATTTATTAAAACTGTTGCTTCATTATTTGGAAGGCTGTATTGAACTTTATAAGAAACCCCTTTTTCATTTTTTATTGGTGCATTAATTAGTTTTGAGGTATAATTATAAGATGCATTTTGCCATACCTTCGCCCATTTATCCATTCCATTTCCTAAATCATTATCGGTTGGAGGTCTCCAAAAATTAGGACGAATAGGTTGATTGGTAATTATTTTTCCATCAAAAACCCAAGAAATAATTTCACCAGAATCAGCGTCTAATTTTAAATTTGTTTTATCATTTTTTAGCTCAATTCCATTTTTAGAGGTACTAATTTCAAAAGTATTTCCTTTTGAATTTGAAACTAATTTTCTTCCTCCTTTGTTTAATGTAAATTGATCCCAGGCAATTTCATGACCCTTTTGAATTAATGCAGTCTCCGTTTTTTGGACTAAACTAACTTCTAAAATAATTTCATTAGGAGTTTTAAAATCGTATTGAATTTCTTCAATTTTTATTTTTTTAGTTTCCTGAGCTTCAATTTCAATATTGATAATTGATTTTTTAAAAGTTTCTTTTCCATTATTTAAAATTCTAATCTGCAACTCTTTATCTGAAAAACCTGCAAAAAAGTTTTTGTTTTCAATTTCAATAATTCCATTTCCTAAATAATTGAATTGAGCAGGCTCGTATACTTTTTTAACTTCTGATAAATGTGGATGCGAATTTCTATATGGATCAACCAAACCATTATTTAAAAAGTTACCATCTGTTGGCAAACCTGGATGAAAATCGTGCCCATATGCCAAATAAGGTTTGCCATTTTCATCTTTGTATTCCAAACTTTGATCAACCCAATCCCAAATATATCCTCCTTGTAAATTTGGATATTTTTCAATTATGTCCCAGTAATCTTGTAAATTTCCAACTGAATTTCCCATTGCATGCGCATATTCAATCATGATTGATGGTTTGTCTGAATTTGATTTTCCATGCTTAATTAAATCCTCTGGTCTTGGGTACATTGGGCAATACAAATCTGTATAATCATCTTTTCCTGCAGGTTCATATTGAACAATTCTGTTTGGGTCATTCTCTTTTAACCATTTGTAGGTAGTTCTAAAAACTTCACCTTCACCAGCTTCATTACCTAATGACCAAGAATAAATTGAAGGATGATTTCTATCTCTATAATACATACGTTTTGTACGCATTAGATGGGCAGGCAACCAACTCATTTCATTTCCAATTTGGGTGTTTTCATCAATCGCTAAAGGATGACTTTCAATATTAGCTTCATCAATTACATATAAACCGTATTTGTCGCATAAATCTAGCCAATATGGATCGTTTGGATAATGAGAACTTCGAACAGCATTAATATTGTTTTGCTTCATTAATTTAATGTCCTTTTCCATAGATTCACGCGATACTACATGCCCTGTAAAAGGATCCGTTTCATGTCTATCAACACCTCTAATATAAATTGCTTTTCCATTAATTAACACCTGGCTGTTTTTTATTTCAACACTTTTAAAACCGGCATAGCGAGTAATGTATTGGTTGCTTTTAGGTTTGTTTTCATCTTCCAAAGCAATTTTCAATGTATATAGATTTGGAATCTCAGCCGACCATTGCTTTACGTTTTCAATTATTTTTTCTAAAGTAAAATCTATGGAAGTATTCGCAGGAATTTCAATAGTTGAGGTTTTTTTTATGATTGATTTTTCACCATCCAGTAATTCTAAGTTTATTATTTTTGAAGTTTTTTCGTTTGCATTATTAGCTATTGAAATTATACTTTTAAAAATCCCATTGGAATATGATTCATCTAAATTTGTATCGATGTAATAATCTGAAACAAAAATTTTTGGTTGCGCATATAAATATACATCTCGCTCAATACCACTAATTCGTAACATATCCTGACTTTCCAAATAACTGGCGTCACTCCATCTAAATAATTGTAATGCAATAAGATTTTTACCTTCTTTTAAATATTCAGTAATATTAAATTCTGCGGGTGTTTTACTACCTTGTGAATAACCAACATAATTACCATTTACATATACATACATAGCCGATTTTGCACCAGCAAAATGGAGGATTGTATCTTCCGATAAAAATTCTTTAGTAAGAATAATTTCTTTTCTATAGGTTCCAACTGGATTATAATCTGTGGGAGCATCTGGCCATTTTGTTGTAAATGGATAACGTTCATCTAAATATATTGGATTTCCAAAACCTTCAACTTCCCAGTTTGCTGGAACAGGGATTGTTGTCCAATCCCTATCATCAAAATTTATGTTTTGAAAAGTTGTTGGACGTTTTTTCGGATCTTTTACCCAGTTAAACTTCCAATCGCCATTTAAGCTAATAAAACGATTTGAATCTTCTTTTTCAATAATTTCAGTCGCTTCTGCACCAAAAAAAGTTGCTCTTGGAGGTAATTTGTTTTCTTCAAATATTTGGTGATTGTAATGATTTTTTTGTTCTGGAATATTGCTTAATTGTTTTTGCTCACAAGAAATAGCTACAAAAAAAGCAATTAGTATTAGTAATTTTATTTTCATTATTTTATTTTATTTAGAAGGCTATAACTCTTTTCCTTTTATGCTGTAAAATTTATAATATACTTTTCAGCTAGTTCTAGTTCTCTTTTATTAATCTGTTAAAAGCATGATAATATGAGCTGCGCTCCAACTAAAATTTTGTGCATTTAAACCTTCTCCAGTAATTGGATGGTAATTTTCTCGAATCGATTTTCCTTTACCTAAAACTCCTTCAGCACCTTCTAGTATTTTAACTGTAGCTCTGTCTGCTTCGTTATTAAAACCATAATTTCGCAATCCCTTTACACCAAAATAAGCTTGATCTAACCAATTTGGACCTCTCCAATACCCATTTAAAGGATTGAATTTTGGGTGATCTGCACTCATAGTTTGAAAAGGAACTTTAGTATAGAATTTTTCGGGATTCATCATTTTAATTTTCACAGCTTCAGCTTGATCTTGTGTTGCTGCATTTGCCCATAGTGCTGTCCACCCTTCACTTCCTTCTCCTTTAATAAAATTACTTCCTTCCAAATTAGTATCGTAAAACCAACCATCTACACTATCGTAAAATTGATTTTGAATCCTCATTTTTAAGATTTTAGCCTCATTTTTATAAACATTAACATCTTGGTTTTCTTGAATTGCTTCAGCTAATTGTGCTAAGTATAATTTTTCAGCATATAAATATGCATTTAAATCAACACTTTCTTGGTCTAAAGAATAAGCACTCTCTTCATTCTTTAAAATTTTTGAATCATCAAATCGAATGGCATTGTCCATACCACTTTCCCATTTTGCAGCTATTAAAGTACCGTCAGTTGAGCCATATTCACACAAACCATCTTTGTCATGATCGCGTTTGTTATACCACCAACTATGATATTTTTTTAATTTCGGATACATTTCTTTTACAAATTCAAGATCGTTATCTTTTTCAAAAATTTTGACAACAGCCCAAACAGATAGTGGAGGTTTGGTATCTCTATAATTATGTGCTTCAATAGTAGTATCTCTGTAAACGCAATCAACAACAAAACCATCTTCACTTTGAAAATCAAACATTGCTTTTATTTGATTTTTTGCTAAATCTGCATCATAATAAGACAATCCCACTGCATGTTTCCAAGAATCCCAAGCCCAAAAACCATTAAACCATTTGTAATGGTAGCTTGGAAATAAACCTTCAAATTTTAGTTCTCCAGCTGGAATACGCCAGTTATTTTGTAATGTTAAAATTGATTTAGCTAGCACTTGTGAATATTTTTCTGCTAAAAAGTGCTTATTCTGATTAGATATTAAGCGATTTAATTGCTTGTCTTTTTCTAATTTTCGAGATTTTAAAGCAATATCAAAATTATTTTTAAGGATATGTTTTTTTTCAAGTTCCCATAAGTATTCTGGAAATATAAAGGATTGCGAAACCACGATTTCTTTATACGCATTAGGTTTTAATTCTAATGTTACAGGAGTAGTTATATATGTTGAATCTGAACTAGAGATTTCAGTTTCGTTTGGAAACAATAAATATCCAATTGCAGCACTTTTTGAAGAAATTATTTTTATTTTATTTTTATTAGAAGTTATGGTTAAATTTTCAGTTAATAAATCCTGATTTTTCCAATGATATTTAACTTTTATATTGCTATTGCTTTTGTTTGTAATAGTAGATTTTATCTTAGCAGTATGTCCAGAGATAAAAACCAATTCTTGTTTTAATTCAATATTTTGACTTTTAAAAGTTTGTTCTAAATGACTGTTGTAACTTTTAGTTTCAATGGTTTTCCAAATAGTTTTATCAATAATTAGTTGAGAAAGATTTGAACTACTCCAAACTCCGTTTTGTTGGGTCATTAAAAAAGGACCTGAAAATCCACCAAAACTGGCAACAGTATCAGGAAAACTATAACCAAACCAAGCACCTTGATCAGAAAACATTAAGCCAGATTTATCTATAGGATTTTTTGGAGTTATCTTATAATCTAGAATATTTTCACTATGGTTAAGAAACATAAACTTCTTATCAATTTTTAAATGCTCTTTAGGGTTGTTGCAACTAAAACTTATTGCAAAAACTAAAACAACTATATGTTTAATTACTTTGTTTAAATTCATTTTTAATTATGTTATCTGTCTTTTTTAAATTCACATTTATATCTGAAATCAGATTGCAACAAATTTCGATTATTTTTCTTTATTAATTTAAAAATGACCTTTACTTGACCTTTCATTTAGTTATTTTAAAAGAATGCATCAATTAATAATATTTATATTTGTAATGTCAAGAAATTAATGTTAACCCTAATCTTAATGCGCATTTTTTTTATAATTTATAAATCATTAGCTAATGAAAAACTTGATTAAAATTATTTTTTTTATTCTTTTATTTATAAATTTTAGAGCATATTCTCAAACTAATATTTGGGATGAAAACCCGAGCGATTCTCAGAAAGAATTGGATAGTTTACTAACTATTTTACCTTATTCAACAGGTGAAGATAAATTACCCTTATTAAATAGAGTTGCAGAAATTTATTGGGCGATAAATCCCAATAAAACTATTGAATATGCAAATGAGGCCTTAGAATTATCGCAAAAATTTAATGATAAAAGCCAAGAAGGTTTAGCACTTATTAATCTTTGTCAAGGCTATTTGTTTAATGATTTTTATGATAAAGCGTTACAATTAGGGCTGCAATCGTTAGAAATCAGAAAAAATATTGATAATAATTATGATTTAGCTTTCACACTGCGTACACTTGGATGGTTGTATTATGATATTGGGTATTTTGATAAAGCCCTTGAATACCATACAGAAACTTTAAAATTACACGAAAAAATAGGAGACAAACAACGAATTGCCTATAGTTATAACAGTATAGGGTTAATTCACGAACATAAAGGAAACTGTAATTTGGCATTGTCTTTTTTTAAGAAATCTTTAGAGTTAAAGAAAGCGTTTAATAATAAAGATAGAATTGCTGAAACCATGAAAAATATGGGCGTTTGTTATCGCAAAATTAATAAACTTGATTCTGCTAAAACATTTTTAGAAGCTGCTTTAGAAATTTCAAATCAAATTAGAGACGATCATAACAAGGTTCATATTCTAAATGAGCTTTCAATAGTAAATTTAATGCTTAAAAATTTTGATAAATGTTATTCTTTATTAAAAGAGGCTCGATTAATTATGGAGGGGTTAACAGATACTAAAGAATGGATTGTTGAAAATGATAGAATTACGTCTGATTATTTTTTAGCAATTGGAGATTATAAAGAAGCGCTTTTTAAATATAAAAAATACGATCAAGGAAAATCAGAAATTTTTTCGAGTAATAAAAGTGAAAAATTAGCCGAAATGAGAATTCTTTACGAGGCAGAGCGAAGAAAATCTGAAATTAAATTACTAGAGCAGCAAAAAAACCTAGAGACACAAAAAAGAAAATCGCTACTAGTTGGATCTATATTATTAGCAATTATAGGAATTCTAATAATAGCCTCACTTTGGAATAATATAAAAAAGAAAAAGGCAATTTATCAACAAAACAATAGGCTGTCAAAAGAAAAATTAAAAACACAATCACTTCTTCAAGAAAACCTTGAGCACAAGTTAGAATTTCGTATGAAAGAGCTAACAAATTTAGCGTTGTTTATATCTCAACGTACATCAATATACGGAGATCTAACAAAATCTTTTAAAAGTTTAAATTTTACAGATATAAATCAAATAAAAAAAGATATTAACACGCTTGTAAAAGAGTATGCTTATAAGCTTAATATTAATGAAGATATACAAAAATTCCATACAAGTGTAGAAACCTTACAAAGTGATTTTTTATTTCGAATTAAAGAGAAATACCCCCACCTAACGCATAAGGATGTGCAACTTGCAGTCCAAGTTAAACTAAAGTTAAGCTCTAAAGAAATATCAAATATTAATAATATTTCTTTAAATTCTGTAGAAATTAGCAGGCATAGACTGAGAAAAAAATTGGGTTTAGATAAAAAAGAAAATCTAATTAGTTTTCTAGAAAGCATTTAAGTTTTAAAATTCTTCTATAATTTTAATCATCTTGGTTTAACTCGCCAAGCATAATTCATTCTTTTCTGGTCTTCAAACATGTTTATATAATTATTTATCTATAAATAAAACTATATTCCTTTTTAAATCACACATTTTTCACTAACACATTCATTTAAAATTATTTAAATGAAATGTAAAGGTTAAGTAAAGGTTATTTTCAAGGTTTTATTCAAAAAAAAAACAATATTTGACAGTATAAAACTCATACCAAAATTGAGGTTATGGGTTAATTTAACAATTAACTATTCTAATATGAAAAAAAAACAATCAAAAAATCAAAATCAGCCGTTTAACGGTTTGTTTTTATTGCTTTTTATGTTTGCGTTTGCCTTTACTTCCAGTTCATTTTCTCAAAGCATTGTAGTAAATGGAACAGTAACAGATGCAAATGGGATACCTTTACCTGGAGCTTCAATCACCATTAAAGAGAATCAAACTATTGGTGTTCTAACAGATTTTGATGGAAACTTTTCCATTACTGTACCAAATACCCAATCATCGCTTGTTTTTAATTTTATGGGTTATGTTACTCAAGAAATTTTAATTGATGATAAAAAGGTTATAAATGTTATAATGCAAGAGGACAGCACTAGCTTAGACGAAGTTGTTGTTGTTGGTTATGGAACTCAAAAAAAGAGTGATGTAACTGGTGCAATAGGACAAGTAAAAGCAAGTGAACTTACACAGATTGTAACTGCAGATCCAATGAGTGCTTTACAAGGTAGAGTTTCTGGAGTTACAGTAACTTCATCTTCAGGTAGCCCAGGTGCTACTTCAGATATTATGATTAGAGGAATCGGAAGCTTTGGGAACAATCAACCGTTATATATAGTTGATGGTGTGCAAGCTGATCCTTCTTTTATGGATTCTAACAACATAGCATCTATCGAAATCTTAAAAGATGCTGCATCTGGTGCAATTTATGGTACGAGAGCAGCTAATGGTGTTGTTATTGTTACCACAAAAACAGGGAAATTAGGAAAACCAATTGTTGATATTGAAACATCATATAGCAGTAATACATCTAGAAGTGAAATGGATTTGTTAGATGCTAATGGTTACGTAAAAGTTCATAGTCAAATGTTTGAAAATGCAGGAAGTGCTTTACCACAGTATGTGCAAAATCCGCCTGCAGTAAATACAGATTGGATTGATGAAACACATAGAAGTGGCCAATTATCATTGCTAAATGTGAGAGTAAGTGGTGCTACAGATAATATAAATTATAGTGTTTCTGGAAATTTTGCAGATGAAATGGGATTACTAATTGGATCAGATTTCACAAAAAAAGGAATTAGTGCCAATTTAGGTGTTAAAAAAGGTAAATTAAAAATTAACACCAATTTAAATTACACAGAAACAGATAAAGAGACCTACAAGTTTTCATTAAGAGAAACATATAATATTTCTCCATTAATTCCAGTCTATGATAGCACTAAAGAATATGGTTTTGGGTATAGAAATGGCGACTTACCTGATCACCGTAATCCGATTGGAGATGATGCTTTTCTTCAAGGAAACACCAATTTGAAATATTTTTTAGGAAATATAACATTTGGATATGAAATAATTGAAGGATTGAATGTGAAAGCAAATTTTTCCATGTCAAATTTGGCTAATTATAGCTATAGTTTTCATACACCCTTCCAAGTTAGAGATGTTACAGAAGAGTCTGATGAATACGCTTTTGTATCGGAATACAATAATGAGTTCAGAAGATTAAATCAAGAATATACTGCAAATTATAAATTTGAATTAAATAAAAACTCATTTGATGTTTTGGTGGGATATCAACGAGTATCTGAGCCTTTTAAAGAAACTTATGCACAAGCTGAAGGGTATAAATTAGATGATGACGGAAACAAAGTTCCTGCTATTATTCTAGATGATAGTTTTAATACACTAAATGCCTTTGCTGATGGAACATATGCTGCCAGTGGTACAAATGCTGAATATAGCTTGGTTTCTTACTTTGGAAGAATAAACTATTCTTATGATGATAAATACTTAATTCAAGCAAGTGTGCGTAGAGACGGTAGTTCAAAATTTGGTAAAAATAATAGATATGGAGTATTTCCTTCATTTGCATTAGGATGGAAAATTACGGATGAAAAATTCATGGAAAACCAAAATATTTTAGATTTCTTAAAATTAAGAATGAGTTGGGGACAAGCAGGAAATGATAGTGCTTTAGGATATTACGATTATGTTGCCCTAATTAGTCAGGGAAAAAGTCAGAATGATGGAGGTTATGTATTTGGAAATCCTCAAACTTCTTCATTAGGGAGTATCGCTAGAGATCTACAGAACGATGATTTACAGTGGGAAACAAACATATCTTCAAACTACGGATTGGATTTTGCACTACTAAATAATAAGTTATCAGGTGCAATGAATTATTATAAAAGTAGTACAGAAGATTTATTAATAACTAAAGTAGTTTCGCCATCGGCAGGGATTAACAGTCCAGTTGTAAATGTAGGTGCATTTGAAAACAAAGGTTTTGAATTTGAACTTGGTTATAAAAATAATGATAATGAGTTTCATTACAGTGCTTTTACAACGTTTACAACCATAAATAGTGAAGTTACTAAATTAAGTAGCGAAGATCAAGTCTTGTATGGTGTTGGGTTAAAATATGGTTCAGACCATTTTGTAAACCAAACAAAAGTTGGCTATGAACCTGGAGCATTCTTTTTACCAACTGCAGATGGTATTTTTCAAAATCAGGCTGAAATTGATGCACATAGTTTAAACGGTGAATTAATTCAACCTGAAGCAGCACCAGGAGATATCCGATTTGTTGATCAAAATAATGATGGTTTAATTAATAATGATGACGCTTCCTATCAAGGAACTGCAATCCCAAAATATGAATATAGTATAAGCTTTAATTCAGATTACAAAGGGTTTGATTTCAATATATTTTTTCAAGGTGTGGGTGGAAACAAAATTTACAATGGAAATGATTTTGAAATGTTAGGAATGGATAGTGGTAGAAATTTTAAAACAGAAACTTTAAACGCTTGGACTCCTTCTAACACTAATACCGATATACCAAGAGCTATTCTTGGAGATCCAAATCAAAATACTAGAGCTTCAACTAGATTTCTTGAAAATGGTGGTTACTTCCGCGTTAAAACAATACAATTAGGATATAGTTTAGATAATACAATACTTGAAAGTATTCAAATGTCAAAATGTAGAGTTTATTTGACAGGACAAAACTTATTTACTTTTACAAATTACAGCGGTTTAGATCCAGAAGTAGGAGGAAGTATTTTATCAAGAGGTATCGACAGAAGCCTTTACCCAAAATACAAATCATTCATTCTTGGAGTACAACTTCAATTTTAACTTTAAAAATTTAGGAAATGAAATATATAAATAAAATATATATGGTAGCATTTAGTATGCTAGCATTAATATCTTGTAACAATGATGAATTTTTAGAGCAATCATCACCAGACCAATTAACTTCAGAAAGCTTTTGGAGAAATGCTGAAGATGCAAAATCTGGATTAACCGCTGCATATGCTGAATTAGAATCAAGAAGCAATTTTTGGGACGGTTGGCAAGAAGGAAGACCAGTGGTAGAATACTTTAGATCTGATTATGCAATGCCTGGTCCAGATGCAACAAACTATGGGCACTGGATGTCTATTTTTAATTTCACTTATACAAATGGACATACTTTTGTAGATGTTTTATGGACTACTAATTATAAAGGGTTAAATTTTGCAAATCAGGTTATTTCAAAAGTTGGTGCTATGACCAATGAACAAATATCTGATGCAGAAAAAAAACAAATTATTGGCGAAGCCACTTTTTTAAGAGCGTATTATCATTTTAAATTATTAACACTTTTTGAAAAAATAATTTTGAGAACAGATATTATTTCTCAAGAAACGTTAGACAAAGAATTATCAGATAGACCAGAATCTTGGGAAGCAATAATTAATGATTTTAAAACTGCTGTAGAAATGCTTCCGCCAACAAACAGTACTGATAATTTAGGTAGAGCAAGTAAGGGTGCTGCATTAGCTTTTTTAGGAAAGGTATATTTACACAAAGCTGGAGACCCTTCATCTTCTGAAAGCAATGATCTTGAAAATGCAGCCAACACATTTAAACAAATTGTAGATGATGGCATTGGAAATTACGATTTAGAACCTGATTTTTCAAGTCTTTTTAATGGTGAAAATGAAAATAATACCGAATCTATTTTTGAATTACAATTTAAAAGTGGAGATGCAACATCATGGAATGCTACAGCACTTCACTTCTTTGTAGGAGACTGGTCTGTTGGCGGATGGGGAGGTCTTGAAGCTTCAATGGCAGCAGTAAATGAAATGAAAAAAGAAGGAATGGTTGCTACCAATGGATTGTATGACAATAGATTATACAGTTCTCTTTATTTTAAAGACCCTTTTTATAATGATACAAATACCAACCAGATGCAAGGAGGGACTTGGGATGAATTAATGAATGATACTTATGGAGATACACATGATAATCATGCATACTTTAGAAAATGGCTACCAAATTATGTTTGGAATAATGGATATGTTGGAGTAAACGTTGTATTAATGCGTTATGCTGATGTACTATTAATGTATGCCGAAGCTCTAAATGAAACTGGAAATACACCAAAGGCAATAGATCTAGTAAATCAGGTAAGAAATACGCATGGTTTAATGCCAAATATAACTGTTAGTTCTCAATCAGAGGTGAAAACACAAATAATTCATGAAAGAACCATGGAATTAACACTAGAATCTACTAGATTTTTTGACTTAAGAAGATGGGGTATGTTAGATCAAGCTATGCAGGCTGCTGGAAGAAGTGGCTTTAGTGCTGCTGAACACTCATATCTTCCAGTTCCGTTATCGGAAATACAAGCAAATTCTAAAATTGATTGAAGTAAATTTTAATTATTATTTTATAAATCTAAAATAATAATTTGAGTTTTTTTAAAAAAGGCTGTCTAAAAAGACAGTCTTTTTTTTTGAACTTACAAAGACAATAATTAATATAATACGATTTAACACTAAAAGGAATCAAATTGTAATTTGAAAAAGTATTATCCAGTTCATAATTGAAATCAAATATTGTTTCAAATTTTAGGAAAAAATCATATTAAACTTAAATATATATTCTTTCCAATAGAACAGCCAATAAACCGTCACTTGTAAAAATATAAAACCCTGCAAATAAAATATTTACAGGGTTTTCGTGTACCTCGAGTGGGTACTTTTTATTAATGTTAATGTGCTGTAATTAAATATATTATGATTTTAACAGTACCGAATTAGTACCATTCAACTGATTTTAATAAGAAAAATTAAACCTAACTATGAACAAAAATCAATAGCATTAAATAAACTATTACCCATTCCATAAGGAATTAATTTTAGATGTTGCAATCTTCCAATTATTATGGCTGGATGTGTATTAAACTTTTCAGCATATTTTATAATATCATTTTCAAATAGTGGTCTATTAGATAATAATTCTTTTTCTTGTTCTTTACTCAGTAATAAATTTGCTGAAAAATCATTTGCTTCTTCTTCATAAATTCGATTTTCTCCATCATATTTAATATTTTCAATTGCAATGTATTTTTTACCATGAAGTAAAATATGTCCAATTTCATGAAAAAATGTAAACCAAAATATATCATTTCTTTTATAACGACCACTTAGTTGAATTAAAGGGACATCCCCAAGCCATCTAGTTGAACCGTGAATTGGCGCTTTTGGTAAACAGGGTGTATGCACTACTTTTACTCCAGCATACTTACACAAATCTTGAATTTGATTAAAAAAATCATTTGGTTGTGATGACATTATCAGTTTTAGCTTTGGAAGTATTTCATTCAACCTTTTTTTATCAAACTTAGGCACATTAAAGGTATCTGCCTGAATTTCACCTTGCCTTAACCAAGCTGCAATAGCCCCAGAATTTTCATTATCTTTTAATGAAATTCTAAAATTGACAAGCAATTTTTGGTGATGATAAAAATCAAAATATCCTTTTTTATTTGATACTTCAAAATATTCAAACAAATTTATAACCTTTGCTTCCTTTTTAATGGTTTTTTCAACCCAACCCAATGAAGCCATTTTAGCATAAGGAAAAGTTTTAGACCACTCAATACCATCTTCTATTGTTTTTTGATATTCAACTCTTGCTAAATATTCATCATAAGTTCTTTGTCTATTTACCCAAAAATGTGCAGGAACTTTTAAAACTTGCTCAAATAAAATTGCCATTTGAGGTGTAATTCCACTTTTGCCATTTAAAACATCTGATATTGTTTTTTCAGGTTTCCCAGTTCTAACAGCAAATTCTTTTGCTCCCATTTGTTTTTCCTCCAAAATTTCAACCAAAGTTGTGCCGGGATGTGAAACTGTTTGAGGGTAATATTGTGTAGTAGTTGCCATTTTGTTGTTTTTAGTGATAATCTTCAATTTCTATAATTTCAACTCCTTTTATCTCTATCCAAAGATATTGACCGTTATCATTTGTAGGTATTGGGTCTTCATGAGGTTCAAAAATTAATCTGTAAGGGTGAACTAAATTACAAGCCCATTGTCCTTTTCTATTGCTAACTAATTCGTGGTAATTGCCTGGTAAAAATCTAACATCTTCTAGAGTTTTTGAAGCTTCTAATTCATCAAGTCGCTGTTTAAAAAGTTGAGCTTCTCGCTTCCCTAACTTTCTTTCAGCAAATCTATCATCATTAGCATATTTCTTTAATTTGTTATTATCAAAGGTTATTTTCATGCAAATATAATATTTTTTATTAACAGTAGATGTTAATAATTTTAATTTTTTGTTAAAATTGGATTTGCCATACAAGTATGCCCATCTGATGGCTTCCCTGTTTTATGACAATATCTCTCTGGATAATGAGGGTTTTCAAATTTCACCCACATTTTATAAGCTTTATAGCTAAAAGGTCGCTCTGGATTAAATGGTATTTCTTCTCCTGTTCTTATACAGTAACCTGTTTTAGAACTTCCCCGCTCTTCTGATTTTCTAGAAAACACTTCTTCATTAATAATATTAACTTCCCTTTGGGGTTTTTCTTCAAAACGCTTATCAACATCCGTTAATTCTTCATAATCAAACTCATTTAAATACTTTACATCATATTTATTACCATTGAAAAAGTCTTCAGACACATCAAATAATATAGTTGAATTTTGGTACGCTTTTGTTAAGCCAAACATTTTTTTCTTGTACTGTGGTTTTCTAATAAATACAACTTCACTTTTCTCAAATATTAATTCATCTGTAAATTGTTCCGTTTCATCAAAAAGTTTGTCGGTTGGGTTTAAAATATTTTTAGTAAAATAAACACCATATTCAATATTGTTAATCATTGAATAATCATATAGATTTAAGGAAGTAATTAAACCTTCCTTTTCATTGCAATAATGTTTAGCATGAAGATCTTTATTGTATAAAATTGAAATGTTTTTAAACTCTTTAAAATATTCATAATCACTTTTATTAAAACTCTTTTCCTTATAACCTTCGTTTTTTCCGAAAATTAGAATAATATGAATATCATGTCCTGATTTTATTTTTTCAAAAATGCTTTTTACATGATTGTCTAATTTTATAAAAGGTGAAATTAATACTACATACCTTTTCGCATCCCAAATAATGTCAGTTAATTTTTCTTCTAAATCTTTTCCTGTTAAAAATGTACTCATAGGGTTTTTTATTTTTTACTCATTACTACCTAAAAAATAAATTGGTTGTAATGGTAGCATGTTTTTTTGTTCGTCTGAAAATTTGTGGTAATATTCCTCCCAAAGTGAAGTAAACCTATCAAAATCTATTAACTCAATATGTTCTCTAGAGTTTACAGCTTCTTTAGATGCAGGTTTAGAAAAACGACCAGAAGTAACAAATATTCCAACATCTGTATTTCTCTTTAAAGTACCTGATAATTTTTGAATTTCATCAGAAGAAACTGCATCGTTAGGTCTGTGTTTAACTTGGACAATAATTCTTGGTTGACTAGTTCCTAAAGGATCTGTATATGCAATTATATCAATTCCACCATCTGGTCCACGATCAGCAATAGTTGAAATATAATAACCCATAGCTTCTAATAATGCTCCAACTAAATCCTGAAATTCGTATGGATTCTTATTCAAAATAAACTCACGAATACCTGAGCTTGCAACATCTTCATATTGTTCCAATAATGCTTTCTGTGATTGTGATTTATTTTCTTCTAATTCAATCTCATCATCTGTTTTTAATTGCTTCTTTTTATTTTTAGCATCCCACTCCCAATATTTTCTGGTTGCAACCTCAATTAATTCTTCAGGTTTATATTTTTTTAAGGCTTCTTCTCCTTCATTAGTCAGTATCCAATTTCCTTTTTGTTTTCTTAAAAAACCTGCCTTCATTGTGTCAATTGTATAAAAATGTAATACTGATTCCCACCTTACATATCCTGTTTTTTCAAAAACATGTTTTTCATACTCATCAAATTCAACTGTTTCCCTAATTTTATCTACAACTTCTTTTCCTCTCATTTCTCCTCCAGCTTCACTTAAAATTTTAAATGTCGCATAAATGGTTTTCATTGCAATCTTTTTAGACTTAGACATCTTTTTCATTTCTATTTTTTTAAGGTTTTATTTCTTTTAAAATTCTTAAAGGCTTCAAATTCCTGATAATTAGTTTTTATTTTATTAAACAAGACATTAATTACAAAATTTAGATCATTCAATTTTTCAATTTCTATAGGTAATTTATTATTTGAATCATTAAACTTTATAATTGTTTCAGGAATTTTTTTCATTAAATCTAACTGAAATTTTTTTGTTTGTTGTTCAATTTGAGAAGTCCAATAAAATTTCGCATCAATATCATTACTAAAACTTTTATTAACCTCATCAATAATATATGTTAGTTGATTTATAACCATTAATAAACTATGCCCACATAAATCAAGAGATTTTTTAGAAACTCTAGAATTTGGTTTTAAGTAACTTAAAACACCTTTGATGAAAGAATTACTTATTTGATTTTCATTAACATCAATAAAATTTTTTTCTTCTTTAAAAGAATTAACAGTATTGTTAAAAATATTATTAATATAATTAGCCGAAGTTTCCCTTCTTAATAATTCAAGCTGATCTTCTTGACTTATAATTTGACTTCTAGTCGCCTTTCTCTGGTCTAAATTTGCTTGAATTTGAGCTGTAAATGATTTATAAACCAAAAATGCAGCTATTAAATTAACAAAAGGAGCTGTAATTCCTCCAATTGTATCTCCAATAGGACCAGTTTCATTAAATGAAATTCCCCAGTTTAAATGAGAAAATAAATAAGGACCAATAATAACAAAAACAAGTAATATTGAAATTATCATTATTTCCCACCAAACAAATTTCATGTATTTATTATTATTATCATCTGATGGCTCGTTTTGGTCTTTTTTATCAATTTTTTTCATAATATTAACTCTCTTCTACTATTGCAATTTCCTCCTCTGTTAACCCATACAACTCATAAACCATAGCATCTATTTTTTTATCTGTTGCATCAATTTTGGCTTTAAGGTCTAATGCTTTTTTTTGTTCTGCTAAAAAATAATCTTCCCATTCAGCTTCTTCACTTAGTGAAAGTTTTATTTTCTTTTTCTTTAGCTCTTTTACAAACTCAACAAAGGTTAATAAATACCAATCTTGTAGTTTGTTTGGTAGTTTTCCTAACTCAAATTTACGTTGTAAGGTGCGTTGGATTTTTTGAGAAGTTTCTTGTAATTTTTCATTTAATGAAATTATATTTTCAACTAATACACTCAATTTTGTGTTTGAAGTATCTGGAATTGGTATTTGACCAAAATATTTCCAAATTAACTGACAGCCATTTTGTATTTGAGTACAATACTTAGTTATTAACCACCAGCCCATTTTAGAGTTCAAAATACCTAACAATGCTTTATTTTCTGTTGGTATAATCCACATCGAATCATTACAAAACAAACTTTGTTCGTCAAAAATAAAGCAAGGTTTTACTTGAAATTTTTGATACATTATTTTTGGTTTAGAATAAAGGTTTAAATACTCTAATGAAGGATTATTATCTAATTCTAACCAATGATGTTGCCCTTTAAATGGTTTTTCAGAAGTTTCCTTACTTCCATTACATTGCCCTCTCTTTTTTAATTTATCTTCAAATTGAATTAAGTGATTGTAAATTGCTGGATATTCATTTTCAATAAACTTATAACTTCCAAAATTTGCTAAAATAATACTATCTAAATCATCTTTATGAGGTTTACCATATCTAGTTAAATCCCTTCCTCTTAATATTGAACCTATAAGCTTTTCAGAATTTGAGTTTTGTTTTATTAGTTCAGCTTTTTTATCGTTATCAATTAAAAATGCTTCTGTTAGACCAAATTTTATCCCATAATTTGCTTCACCATTTACAAATTTTTCCAATGAAATATTATTTTTATTTAATTTTAATAATAATTCTTTCTCGCTTTTTGAAGATATGACCCAAGTATCACCACTAAATTGATTGGTTTCAAATATTTCTGCTGTATTATTAACTATTGAATTAAAATCGAAAGAGTTTGTAGATTTTAATACAGAAACTGAAAATTGATTTTGAGCAATATTATTTTTTGCAACAAATATACAAGGATAGGTAGTAGCTCCTTCAAATATTTGTAAATCTCCAAAATCAATTAATTTTATTAATTCTTTAGTTAAAAAGTATTCCCTTAAATTCTTACCATAACCTGCTTGCAACCACTTGTTAGGCATTATAAAAGAAATTATCCCCTCTTCTTTTATTAAATTAAAACCTTTTTCAACAAACAAAATATATAAATCTCCTCTTTTATTATAAGTTTCATAACCCATTTTACCAATGGATTCAGATACTTCTTTCATTCTTTCTAAATTCACATATGGAGGGTTTCCAATTAACACATCAAAACCACCTTTAGCAAATATCTGAGGAAACTCTTTTTGCCAATTAAAAGCTTTTTCACCAGCAATTGCAATGTCATCAATTAAACTATTACCACACTTAATATTGTTACTTAAATCGTTTAATTTACGGTTAGGCTGAGCGGTTCGCAACCATAAAGATAGTTTGGCTATTTCTACACTTTCCTCGTTTAAATCAACACCAAATAAATTGTTTTCTAAAATACTTTTTTCAACATCACTTAAAACCATTGCATCACCAAATAATTTGGCTTGCAATTCATCTATATATTTGTGTTCTTTAATTAAAAAATCTAATGCTTGGTTTAAAAATGCACCAGAACCACAAGCAGGATCGCAAATAGTAAGTTGCAATAACCAATTTCTGTATTCAGTTAGTTTGTCAACTAATTTTTTTATGGTTTTCTTTTGGCGCTTTTTATCTGTTATATAATCTTCTTCAATTATTTGAATTGCAATCTTCTTTTCTTCGCATAATTTACCAACTGTATTTTCAACTATATATTTAGTAATGTATTTTGGTGTGTAAAAAACTCCATCTTTTTTACGTTTGGTTTTGGTTTTATCAATTTCTTGACCTTCTAGTTGCGCTTTTATTTCATCCAATTCGTTTAAAGAATTTTCAAAAATATGTCCTAAAATATTAACATCAACTTCACTTTCAAAATCATATTCAGAAAGTTTCAAAGTATGTTTGTACAACAAATCATCATTAATTGCAATGCCATCTAAAACAATGTCTGGCTTAAATAAACCGCCATTATAAGCATAAACATTGTAATGCTTTCCTTTAAAACCACTATTTAAATAACCAAAGTACTTTTTAAAACGGTTGTATAAAGGCACTTGCTCGTCTAACTCTTGTAATTGTTTCCATTGTTTTAATACTAGCCTTACTGAGTTTGGTGGTAATAATGCCCTATCTTCTGCAAAAAATAGAAATAGAAAACGATCTAATAATTTTTGAGATTTTTTAAATAATGTAAGTGCATCAAATTGAGGATTTAATTGCACTAAATTTAAATGTAATTCACTTTTAAATAGCGAATAATCTTTATACAAGTTTTTTGTTATTGCATCTTCTTGGCTAACAGACTCCTCCTTTAATTTTAAAGGAATGTCATTTACAACATTTTCAAAAGCCAAACACAAATACAATAACTCAAATTCTTTTTCTGAAAGTGTAAATAAGTTAAATTCGTAATAGTCAATTGCATTATCTATATAAAATCTAAGCTTTTCAAAATTTGAAGTAATAACATAATTGCAACTCGGCTGATTATTTTTATAACCAAATGCTTGAACTTCTACTTTGCCTAAATCAGTTGTATTAGTTCCTTTTAATTCTACAACCGCTTTTACAATATCATTAATAATAATTGCACCATCAGCCTTTTTACTATCTTTTACATTTTTATATTCCGTTGTTATTGTAAAATTAGGGGTTGGATTTTTAGTGTAGCCTAAAATGTTTACAAACAAATCAATTATAAATCCTCCTTGATATTGCTCTTCTTTACTATTTCTAATATTCTCTTGAATTGCAGTATTATGAAAATGTTGTTGAAAAGCATTCCATTTTTTTTCTACTAATTCTTTGTTTTGAGTTTTAAGGTATTTAGAAACTATTGTATTTTGAAAAAGGGACATAGAATATTTACAATTTTTGACCTCTAAAATAACACTATTGCAATTATAAATAAAGAACATTGCAAGATATTTATAATTTAAATTAAGTATTGTAATACAAATGAAAAAAAAGATTGCAATACTACTAACACAATAGTTGGATATAAAAACTCAATATTTATAAGGGATTTAAGTCTATTGCAATTGAAATATTCCAACATTGCAATACTATTTCAATACAACTATTACCATAAAAATTCATTATTAATTAAAACAATTTATTTCTTATTTTTTTATACATTTGTAATGTCCGTTAGATAATGCAGATTGTTTTTAATAACTCTACTGTTAAGTAATCTAACGGATTTTTATTTATAAACTACTTTTTAACCTCTTTACTGGTTAAGTCTTATGTATTAAATTTCTTTCACTTATTTTAACGAGGTTTAATAGCCTATTGCAATTAGAAGTATTTACATTGCAATTCTTAGAATAAACAATTGCAATGCTATTTAAGTTAAAGTACGTTTTAAATTTCAATTATTGCTATTTATTAAATTCTTCAATTATTTCTAATTTAGACTATTTGTTGAATTGTTGAAAAAAAACTTAACATCTTAATTATTAGACACATAAATTACAACAAGACTGTAACAATGTTTCAACAAATTTTATAACATTATATTTTAGGTTTTTAAATTATTGAATTGTTCACATTAAGTTGACTTATTGTTGATTTATAACATATTCACAAACAACACATTAACACAATAAGTCAACTTTACAACAATAAATTACTCTTTTACAAATTCTGTTTTTAAGAATGTAAAATATCTTCCTTTTTGTTTACTCTCTTCTGTATAAAAATTCATTGAACTAGGACTTCTTGCTAAATAGTATTTAGTATAAGATCCGTTAGTACTCACCAATCCAAAATGATTTTTTAAAACCTCTGAAACTTTTGAAGAAGAAACCCTGATATTATTTTTTGATAAAAGTTCTACTAAATCGCTTAATGAATATTTAAGCTCTTCCCTTTCATATTTAATAAAATCGTCAATTAAAATTTCTTCTATTTCTTTATTCAAATATGTTTTATTTCCCTTTACTAATTTTGATAACGCCTTAGTATAAATTTGTTCCTTCGTAAACCACATTCTAGTTTTTTTAGGTGATTTTATCCTGTATTCATTTAAAAAAAACATAAAATACGGAAGTTCTTTGGCTAAATCTTTTAATAAATCTGGATTTTCTTCTTGGTCTGGTAATGTTGGTATTTTACGAACCCAATACCTAATTTCTGATTTATCAATGATGATAAAGTTTTCCTCATTATTTGAACATAAAATGAATTTACCAAAAAAATAGGTTTCAACTTTATCAATTCCTTTTGCTTCTGTTTTATAACTTAAAGCAGTAGATAAGTTTTTTATACGCTCACTATCCTCCTTTTTATCTAATAAAACTTCATCAACCGATATTATAAGTTTAGATGCCCAATCAGAATTAAACCGACTTCTAAAATCTTCATTTTTATTAATAGTCATATTGCCTTGAAAAACCAATTTTAACCAATTTAAAAAGGTTGTTTTACCAGTTTTTCGCTCATCACTAACCAAACATAAAATTGGTAATACTTGTGTTGGGTATTTCCATAAAATTGCAAGGTAATCTAACCCTAAAGCAAACTGTTCTCCAAAAATATGCTTTAAAAATATTTTTGTTTTTGGGAAATTACCCATTAAAAATTTATGTTCAACCTTTTCATACTTATTATAAAACCCTTGAATTTGCTGTTGATAATTGATATGTGATGGAATTAAACAGAAACCATCATACTTATCAATTAACCCTATAGCATCTTTACCTTCATCTGTTAAAATTTCACTTTTCTTCCATTTTAAAAGGGTATTATATGTATCTCCACTATGCAAAGGTACTTGACCTTTCTTATAGTAATCTGTTCCTATTCTAAGATACTTTCCTGTCATCTTCTAATATTTTTTTGTTGATAACAAGCTTTATAAAACCCATCCTTTCTGGTTTCACATCTTTCTTAAATTTAATTACAATATTGAAACCATCTAGTTCGCCAAATGCCCTTTTATACAAACATTTCATTTCATCATAAATAAAATTAAAATAAACCTTTGGAGCTAATAAGATTAACTCTTTAATAAATCGAATTCTAACAATAATATTATCAATCACCTTTGTTAAATAGAAGTTTCTATTATTATCAATTTTAATTCTATTTAGGTCATTTTCTACTTCTTCAAAATGATGGTTTATATCACTTGAATAACCTCTTTGTTTATTATTTAAAATATCCATAACCTACCTTCTTTTAGTTAATGAATATTTTGTAGCCTCACGTTGCAATTCATCTATAGATGATTGACGGTTTCTTAATAACCATATGTCCAGTTCTTCTTTTTTAAAGAAAATTAACTTGCCTTCTGGTTTATAAAAAGGTATCGTATTAGCAGATGTGTGCTTATACATTTTGCTTTTTGAAATAGTACAATACTTACATGCTTCATCAAATGACAATACTTGTTTTTGAAGAAATAAACTATTTTTAATTTCTTCTAAGGTTTGGAAAATTTTTGTTTCCATTTTTATTATGTTTTTAATTAAAAATGGAATAGCGCTATTCCGTAATCACTTTGATTACAAAACAAAGGTTAGAATAAACCAAATAACGGAAAGCGGAATAGTCGGTTACTAGTCGGTATTCAATAAACCGACTTCATTTAACAAGAAATGAATTTCTTCTGCCTCTTCAGGAATAATTTTATTCTTATGTTTAGATAAGTTATCCTCTTTGAAAAGATTGCCTTCTTTTGTTAAAAATAGTTCAGAACGACTAATTGAAGCAAATGAGAGTTTTTCAAAAGCAAATTTTAGTTTAAACAAAAAATAACTAGCCTCTTCAGGAGTGCAAGAAAAGTAAACTTTAGAATTATGTGATTTCCAATTTTTAAAAAAGACATTTGTAAAATCTTCAAAAGAAGATAAATTTTCACTAATGTATTTTTCTGTCATAGGGGAGTATAATTTTTCAATACAATCTTTGTATTCATCCCTTAATTTAAAATCCTTTTTTTCATCTAATACAATTCTATTTGGATTTAATTTTTTTTGATATTTTTTAAAAATCTCTGAATTTTCAGAAAAACTAGAATTCCTGATTATCTTAAATTCAGAAAAATCATTTAGTTCAAACATCATCCCGTATATAGTACTCCAATTTGTATACCATGAATTGACAATATTTGATGCATCGGAAATAGCATATTTATTTAATAAAGTTTCAAATAATGCTTCACTCATTTCAATATTCAAACTTTGACATAAAGGAATTATATGCTTGCTATAAAGTAAATTTAAATTATTATCTCTGACGTATGAACTTCTTTTATGATATATTGAATAAACAGCACTTAATTCATTATTATGTAAATTAAGTTTTTCATTTTTATTGCTTAAAAACGTGCAACAAGTATTGTATGCGTAAATCTCTGAACCGCCTTCTAAATTAATTTCTTTGTATAATTTTTCAACCTCACTAATAAATTGATTTATATAATTTTCATAAAGCTTTTCATATATTATTTTAAAATCTTTTCCTTTCATTTTTTAAAAATTTATATCTGGTAAATTGTCTATTGCTTCGTCTTTTAAATTCTCTATATAGTTTAAGTACTTAATTGTGCTTTTAGTTGAAGTATGCCCCATTGCATCTGCAACTGTTTTTAAATTTGCACCGTATTGTAATAATTGAGTGGCAAAAGTATGTCTAGCACAATAAAAAGTAATGTGCTTCTCAATATCAGCTCTATCAACCCAGTTCTTAATACACTTGTTTATTGCATTAGTTGAAAGTGAAACTCCTTTTTCATTTTTTAGATTAAAAATATGAACAGACTTGGCTTGCTTTTCTCCAATTAATTTAAGCACACCTTCTTTTAACTTAATTTCAACTTTTTGTTTGGTTTTTTCACGATTGGTATACAGTTTACCATTTACAACATTCTTCCAAGTGAGTAGTTTTATTTCTGCCAAACCAAGTCCTGTGTAACAAGCAAATAAAAATGCTCTTTTGGTTTCTTCATTTCCGCATTTAGTCTTAGCTAGTGTTTGCAATTCATCAGTTGTAAGAATTTGTTTTTTTAAAACACTATCCCCAATTGTTTTCCTAAACTTAATATCTTTTGTGGGGTTTTTAATAAGCAACCCCTTTAATTCAGCACTTTTTAGTATTTTTTTAAAACGAGTAAAATAATTATGAGGTGTTTCACCAGTTAACCCACACTCACCAGTTAAATAGTCTTTATAGCCATACATAACAGAAGATGTTATTTGTAATATGGTTAAATTTTTATCGTTAACATATTCTTTGAAATAATTCAAAGATGCTTGAATCATTCTAACATCTTTTTTCTTATAGTTTTTAATGTAGCCTTCTGCAAAATCAAAGAAGTCAACATCTTTTAAGTGCTTAGGAACATAAGCAGAAGTTTCAGTAAGTAATTCAATTTCTCTGTTAGACCTTATTAATTCGGCTAAATTCTTTTTATCTAACTTTATTTGTTTAGAATCAGTTGGAAAAATCTTAATATCTAGAAAGTCATAGTACCTTTTACCATTATGACTAATGTCCAAAAAATATTTAATTGAACCTTTACTTTGCTTTCTAGTTCTTAAACTAACACTCATAGCAATCAATTTTTAGTACCGAATTAGTACCAAATATAAGAAAAAAAGAACTATAAAAGGGAAAATATAAAAAACTTTTTTAAATTAAACACCTGATAATCAGTGTTTATAAGTTTCTTTTATTTTCCCTTGTTACTAAAGTTGTACCTCGAGTGGGAATCGAACCCACACTCCCGAAAGAACTGGATTTTGAATCCAGCGCGTCTACCAGTTCCGCCATCGAGGCTATTGTGAATTGGAGTGCAAATTTATAATTTTTTTTCATCAAAACCTTAAAAAAAACACGAAGTTGTTTAATTACTGTATAATTAATTTTAAATTTGCGCACTACAAACAACAACACAATTAAAAATGGGGAACAATCAACTAGCACCAAAAATTTTTGCATGCAGACAAAGCAGAAATTTAGCACAAAAAATTGCTGATTCTTATGGTCTGGAACTAGGAAATGTTAAAATTTCACAATTTAGCGATGGCGAATTTCAACCTGCTCTGGTAGATTCAGTTAGAGGAAGACGTATATTTGTTGTAGGGTCTACATTTCCAAAATCAGACAATTTAATGGAAATGCTTTTAATATTAGATGCTGCGAAACGAGCATCTGCTCGTCATATTACCGCTGTTATTCCATATTTTGGTTGGGCTAGACAAGACCGTAAAGACCAACCTAGAGTTGCAATTGGAGCAAAACTAGTTGCTAATTTACTTCAAGCAGCTGGTGCTACAAGAATTATGACCATGGATTTACACGCAGATCAAATTCAAGGTTTCTTTGAAAAACCTGTAGATCATTTATATGCTTCTACTATATTTTTACCTTATGTAAAACAATTAAATTTAAAAAATATTACCATTGCTTCACCAGATATGGGAGGTTCTAAACGCGCTTATGCATATTCAAAATATTTAGAAAGCGAAGTAGTAATTTGTTACAAACAACGCTTAGAAGCCAATGTTATAGACACCATGGAGTTAATTGGCGAAGTTAAAGGTAGAAATGTAATTTTAGTTGATGATATGATAGACACTGGAGGTACACTAACAAAAGCAGCAGATTTAATGATGGAAAAAGGAGCTATAAGTGTACGCGCAATATGTACACACCCAATATTATCTGGAAATGCTTACGAGAAATTAGAAAACTCTAAACTATTAGAGCTTATTGTTTCTGACACAATTCCTTTAAAAAGAGAGAGTTCTAAAATAAAAGTTGTATCTTGCGCGCCTTTGTTCGCAGATGTAATGCATAAAGTGCAAGATAATACATCTATAAGCGGTCAATTTTTAATGTAAATAATTAATAAATATAAATAAATGAAATCAATTACAATCACAGGATCTAAAAGAGAAAGCGTAGGTAAAGTATCGACTAAAGCCTTACGTAATGCTGGAAAGGTACCTTGCGTATTATACGGAGGGGATAAGCCATTACACTTTTCAGCTGACGAAGTATCGTTCAAAAATTTAGTGTACACGGCTAACGTATATACAGCAATGATTGAATTAGATGGTACTAGTTACCATGCTATATTACAAGATATTCAGTTTCACCCAGTATCTGACAAAATTTTACACATTGATTTTTACCAATTGTTTGATGACAAAATGGTAACAATGAATATTCCAGTAAGATTAGTTGGAACTTCTCCAGGTGTAATTAATGGTGGTTCTTTACGTTTTGCGATGCGTAAATTAAGTGTAAGAGCTTTACCAGCAGATTTACCAGACTTTATAAATGCTGATATTTCTAAATTAAAAATTGGACATAAATTATTTGTAACGGAATTGGAAAATGAAAAATTTACAATTTTACACCCAGATAACACAGTAGTTGTTCAAGTTAGAACAGCGCGTAGTGCTGTAATGACAGAAGATGAGGATGAAGAAGGTGAAGAAGGTGAAGAAGGAGCAACTGAAGAAAATGCGACTGAGTAAGCTAACTTTTTAGTAAATAATTTAAAAGCGTTGCATTTGCAACGCTTTTTCTTTTTATTACATTTGTTTTATGAATATTTTAAAAAAAATATCATTAATTTTCTCATCAGAAAAGAAAGAATCTACAGAAGAACTTATGAAAAAATTCTTAGTTGTTGGCTTAGGAAATATTGGTGCTAAATACGATGAAACACGTCATAATATTGGATTTAAAATCTTAGATGCCTTAGCACAATCTCAAGAAATTACTTTTGAAAGTGAAAAATTAGGTGCTATTTCTAAATTTAGATTTAAAGGAAGAACATTTATTTTATTAAAACCTTCAACTTATATGAATTTAAGTGGAAAAGCTGTAAAATATTGGCTTACAAAAGAAAACATTCCACTTGAAAACTTACTAGTTATTTGCGATGACTTAAACCTAAATTTTGGCGCAATTCGCCTAAAAGCAAAAGGAAGTGATGGTGGGCATAACGGATTAAAAGACATTCAAAATACCTTACAAACGCAACAATATGCACGTTTCAGATTTGGTGTTGGAGATGCGTTTTCGAAAGGACGGCAAGTTGATTATGTTCTAGGAACCTGGAGTAAAGATGAAGACAAGCAACTTCCGGAACGTCTAGAAAAATCTTGCGAATTGATTAAATCTTTTGGAACAGCTGGTTTAAATAATACAATGAATGCTTTTAACGGGACTTAAAAATATCCAAAAAATTATTCCTAATTAAAATTAAAAATCCTTATTAATGGATAGCAATCTAATGCAAATTATACAAACAATTTACAACAGTTGTGCTTTTGAAATATCACATTTTAAACTTGAACAGGAAAGTAAAAAATATGATGCTTGCCGATTTAAATTAAATGGGCTAAACATTATTAGTAGAAGTGCGCAAATAACCCCAAAAAAGATAGGTCAATTTGTTACATGTTGGAAAAGAATAGACAAAGAACCTATTAAACCTTTTGAAGAAAAAGACCTTTTTGATTTTTATGTTGTGAATGTACAAACAGAAAACAATATTGGACAATTTGTTTTTCCTAAATCTGTACTTATTGAAAAAGGTATCGTTTCAACGGATAAAAAAGAAGGGAAAAGAGCATTCCGAGTGTATCCAAATTGGGACATTCCAGAAAACAAACAAGCCAAACGATCTCAAAAATGGCAATTAAACTATTTCTATGAAATTAATAATTCAACAAACTTTAAAAACGTTGCTGAATTTTACAAACCTTAATAACTGTCCAAAAATCCTAACTTACCAAAACGTTTACCACTAATTATCACTAGCAAACCATTCTGCGTGTGAAGTAGCTGTTTCTTGTAATTTTAAAGAATGAAGTTTAATTGTTTCTGGTAATCTATCTTTTATTTTTTTAGCAAAATCAATTAACATCATTTCACTTGTAGGCTGATAATCTACTAAAATAACACTATGTCCTCTTTTTTCAAGTTCATTTGCTAACTCTACATGAGGTGTGTTCTTATTAAAAACGGTTGCATGGTCGAATTTATCAACAATTTCGGAAAGTACTATTTTTTTTAAATCTCCAAAATCAATTACCATTCCCAGTTTTACATTAGAAGTATTACTAATTGGTTCTCCAATTACTGTTACAGATAGTTTATAACTATGTCCGTGTACATTTTTACATTTACCATCGTAGCCATATAATGCATGTCCGGTTTCAAAATCAAATTGTTTGGTAATTCTAATTTTACTCATTTTTATATTCCTGTATTAATCGTCTAAATCTTTTCTGTTTTTTGCTTTATAGTATACAAAATACGCCAATGCAACAAGTAAAACAAAAGGCAGATAAGTTCCTATAACTACACCAATTTCGTAACCTTTATCTGGTGCATTTTTTAATTTTTCTTCAATATCAACTTGCTGAATTAAAAAAAGTATGGTTGCTAATGTCATTATTTTTTAAATTTTTGAAGTGCCTTTTTTGTAAAATCAGAAAGTACTAAATTTCCACTTATTGTTGCACGTTCATCTAGTAAAATATCCCAATTTTCAGTGCCTTGCCACATTACCTTTTTCATTTCTTCTAGAGCACTTGGATTATAGGCGGCTAATTTTAAAGCTAAATTATTAACTTCATTATCTAATTCATATATAGTTTCAAAAACTTTTGCAAACAATCCTTTTTCTTTTGCCCAATAAGCATTTTGCCAACTTGTAGCATCTAAAGTTAGTTCACTTAGTGCTGCTGTTCCTATTTTTCGTTCTACAGCTGGTGCTATTACAAATGGACCAATACCTATTGTAAATTCAGATAATTTAACAGCTGCTTGTTCTGTTGCATAACAATAATCGCACGCTGCAGCTAAACCAACACCACCACCAACAGCTTTGCCTTGTATGCGTCCAATTATTAATTTTGAACATTTTCGCATCGCGTTTAATACGTTGGCAAATCCTAAAAAGAATTTTTTTCCTTCTTCAAAATTAGTAATTGCAGCCAATTCATCAAATGAAGCTCCTGCACAAAATGCTTTGTCTTTTTCACTTTTTAAAATAATTACATGTACTTCGTTATTTAAACTTAATTTGTTAAATGCAGTTGCTAAACGGTCTAACAATTCACTTGGAAACGAATTACTTGCCTGATGGTAAAACTCAACAGTAGCAATATTGTTTTGAATATGTATATATAAACTTCCGATACTCATAGTGCCCAAAGTTACGTGTTTTTATGTAAATATTTTCGTCTAAATTTAACAACTAGTATTCCAGACCTTAATAACATCCATACTGTAAATGCAATCCAAATAGCGTACAACTTTAAATTAAAGTAATCTCCAATTAATAAAGTTGGTATAAATCCAAAAAAAGTAGCTACTAAAAGTAAGTTTCTAAGCGTTACAGCTTCTGCCAAACCTTTAAAAATACCATCAAAAACAAAAGCCACCGCATTTATTGGTTGCATTAAAAGTACAATCCAAAAAATATTATAAAATGCTTCTAAAACTTCTTGCTCCTTTGTAAAGAGTGTTCCAATTTGAGCGTAAAATATACCACAAAAAACAGCTAATATAAGAGCCACTATAATTGAATATTTACTCAGTCTTCCACTCAATTCCCATAATTTCGGATAGTTTTTTTCTCCTAATAGTTTTCCTGAGACTATATTACCAACACTTGCATAACCATCAATAAAAAATGCGAAAAACAACCAAATTTGAAATGCAATAGTCTGTGCTGCAATATAATTATTTCCATATTTTGTAGCATACGAATTTGCTAAATACAAGGCAATATTTAATGCTACTGCTCTAATTACTAGGTTAAAACTAATTGAAAGTAAATTTTTAATTTCCTTATTAAAAGGAAATCTCAATTTATAACTAAATGGTGTCTTTTTTAATAATAAAATAATTGCTAATAGCGCCATTACAGCTTGTGCTATAACACTTGCCCAAGCAGCACCTGCTACATTCATTGGCTCAATAAAACCAGCTACTCCATAAACCAAAACTACGTCTAAAATAACATTTAATACTGCACCTGTTATACTTATTATCATTGGCCAATAAGTATTCTGTAAGCCTCTAAAAACTCCAAAAGCGGAAAACACAAAAAGAGTGAGAGGAAATCCAATGGCCCGAATTTTATAGTAATCTACAGCATAATTCAAAATTAAGCCTTCTGCATTATACAATTGAAAAATTTGATTGACAAAAAATAATGTAACTATATAAATAACAATACTTAAACTTAAGTTTATGGCAATAATTTGCGCAGGTAATGTTGCTATTTCATCTAACTTTTTGGCGCCTAAATATTTACCAACTATTGCTGAAATTGCCGATCTGGTTTGTGCTAAAATCCATATTAATGCTGAAATAAAAGAACCAGCAATACCAACCGCCGCCAATGCTTCTGTGGCATTAAAATTAATATTACCAACAATTGCAGTATCTGTTATTGATAATAATGGCTCTGCAATTCCTGAAATTATTGCTGGAATTGCTAATTTATTAATACCCTTAAAAGTGATGTTAGATTCTTTATACATTTAAAATTTTCTCGTAACAATAAAACGGGTGTGAACTCTGATTTGGAAAAAATATCGCTTCTAATTTAACATAGCCACATTTTTGATAAAATTTTTGATTTCTATTATTTTGACTAAATGTGTCTAAACGGATTGAATTATAACTGTTATCTGAAGCATAATTTTCGGCAAAACTCATTAATTTTTGCGCATATCCTTTTCCTTGATATTTTGGATGTACAGCCAATCGATGAACATATAAATTATTCCTATTTTCTGTTAACCATTTTACTGATTTATACTCTATATCTTCAATTTTTGTAAGTACAATTATGCCAATAAAAGTATTCTTTTCCATCAATTTCCATAACTGTTGAAGCTCAATATCTTTAAGTAATATTTCTTTTGAAGGATATGCATCATTCCATTGAAAAATACCATTTTTAACCATTTCATTAGCGCAACTTTTTGTAATCAAATGGCAGGCTTCTAAATCGCTATATGATGCTTTTTCGATAGTCATTATTTTTGTAAAATAAAAGCTACACTATGTTTAACAACTCGGACTAAATGAACTGGCATTTTTAAATCTTTCCAAGGCTGAGAACATCCTAACGGATGGTTCATTTCTTCAATAAAAACAAGTGTACTTTCTGGGTTCCAACTATGTAAATTTTCAGCTTCAATTGGCAAAACTACTTCATCTTTTTTTCCTTGTACAATTAAATGTGGAATGGTTAATTTTTGAACAGCATTTTTTATTGTTAAACGCGCCTCATTTTCTTTAAAATTAGTATAAAACTGAAAATAATGTGGCATTTTTTGTTTTGTTCTGGCATTTTCTATGTGCGAAACGCCTGCTTTTTTCCAATATTGTAACTTTTCACCTTTAGGAAAACGTGCTCCAAAATCGGAAACTCCTGCCCAAGAAATTACTTTAGAAATCTTTTTATTTTCTGAAGCCTTTATGGTTACAATTCCACCACCTCTTGAATGTCCGATTAGCGTAATATTGGTTAAGTCAATTTCATCTTTATATTTATAATTATTTGTTAACCAATTTATTACATCTTCCAAATCATTTAACTCTGTTATAAAATTATTATGTCCGAAGGCTTCTAAATCTGGAAAGTCAATTGGATTTTCAACAGTACCACCATTATGAGAGAAATTAAATTTTAAAAAAAACAAATTACTCTTTAAAAACTCAGCTGCTACTAAATTCCAAGCTCCCCAATCTTTAAATCCTTTATAGCCGTGGCAAAAAATAACAACTGGTTTTTTATTATTATTTTTGGTGTAAAACACATCGGTTAAAATTGGTTTACTATGGTAAGTACTCTTAACTTGTATATTTAATTCTGTAGTCATTATTTTAGTTTAAAATGGTAAATCTTCTTTTTGAATAAATGGTATTTCCGGATTTAAAATTTCTTTAATAAGATTTTTAGTTTCATCCATAAAATCATTTATTCTTTCTTGTGAAACAAGAGTGTCAACACCTCTTGGTTTTTCAGAAAAATTCATTTTTAAAAATCCTGCATTTAAATTTTTAAATGAAATTATTCCGCTTTCTAGTTTGTTTAAATTTTTAGTTTCAGTTGAAGCGTACATAAACGAATACAACATTACTTGCATTGCTTTGGTGTATTTATAATCGTCGCTAATTACACTAAAATCGTCCATTTTTAATTGCTTAGCTTCCACTTTACCTGTTTTATAATCTATAATTCTTGTAGTGCCATTTAGCTCATCAATTCTATCTACAATTCCTCTTAAATTTATGCGAAAACTGATTCCTTCGATAGTAATATCACAATTTAATTTTGCTTCTAATGCAATTATTTTTAGTTTATTTCCTTTATTTATATCTTGTAATTCTTGTTTTAAAAATCTGTTGATATGGTTTTTACAAACTTCAAATATTAATTTATTTTTTCCTGTTTCTATATTTCCTTTTTTATAATGTTTTTCAAAAAATTTAATCAGTAAAGTAGGTGTTTTTTGTTGCATTTCACCAATGTGTTCCTTTGTTAAAAATACACCAATAAATGGTGTGTATAATTGCTCCAAAACATCATGAATAACAGAACCCATTGTATTTGCTGCAATAGTCTCTTCAACCTCATCATCATCTCTAATTTCCAATACTTTTTGCTCATAAAAACTAATTGGATTGTAAATATAAGTTGCCAAAGCCGAAGGTGAAATTCCTTTTGTAAAAACAGCTTGTAGCTTACTAATTACTTCAGGGGTTTTTTCTATTTTAAGTAAAACTTCTTCGTGTTTCTGAACTTTTGGATTGATTATAGTTTTTTTAATACTTGGATAATTGATTTCTAATTGTGTTAAAAAACGACTTTTTTCTCCAGCACCATATCCGTCGCTTTCTGTATTATAAATTAAATAAACATTTTTGGCGCGTTGTAATAAACGTTGAAAATGATAAGAAAAAATAGCATCCTTTTCTTGATAAGTTGGCATTTTAAAATATTTTTTAACATCAAAAGGAAGAAATGAATTATCATTTTTACTGCCCGGTAAAACACCTTCATTAACAGATGTAATTATCACTGTTTCAAAATCTAAAGCTCTGGTTTCTAACATTCCCATTAATTGCAAACCTTTTAATGGCTCACCTTGAAAAGCTAGTTTTTCATTATTTAATAATTGATTATAAAATTGCGTTAGCGTTTTTAAATTTGAAATGTGGTTGTAAGATATATTTAAGGTTTCTAACTGTTTAAAAACAGTATAAAAACGGTATAAATATTCTTTATCTACTCCATCAACATAATTTTTTAATACATTAATTAAGTTACTACATTGTTTAATTATGGTATTAACATCACTTGAAAAAGTAAACAATAAAAGCACTTGATCTAGCTGCTTTATTTCGGAATTAGAAATACACTCTTCAATTGCCTTTTTTGATAAAAATATAGTATTCTCACTTTTAAGTTTAGCAACTATTTTCTGTAGAATTTCTCCATGTAATTTATTTAAAAAAGGATCATTTAAAAGATTTAAGACATCTTTATAATAAAATTGACATTGTGTTTGTTTGTTGAATTTTTGCTGGTTTAAATGCAATTTAAAAAGCTTATCAAACAAGTTAGAAAAAGGGATATCTTTTAACGGGTATCCCATTGTAATATTTATGTTTTTAACACTATTTGGCAAAGAGTTAAGCGTAAGTGCTAATAAATTTTCGTCTGCTAAAACCAACGCAGTATTTTGATAATTTTCTAATTTTGATAATAAGTCTCCTGCATATTTAATTTGTGTTATATTTTTGGGAGCACCAATAAATTCAATGTTTTTTGCTTCTAAAACAGTTTCATCTATCCATAAAAAAGGAGCTTTTTTATAATAAGCCCATTCTTTCTTATACTTTCTTAAAAAAACACCAGCTTCATTAGAATTGTTAAATAAACTAGGGTTTGAATCCCAATAAATTGAAGCTAAATTGTTATTCAATAATTCCTGAAAGATAACTTCTTCAGCTTTATTTAAGGCGTTAAAACCAATAAATACTATGTGTTTTTCTCTATTATTTTTAATATAATATTCTAAATTATCTACAGCTTCTCTATAAATTAAACCTTGATAACCAAATTTATTTTTTTTTAGCTTTTTATACAATAAATTGTAGAGTGTATTCAAATGTTCAAAAAACTGAAGATAATTTACAGCAAGTTTACTAGGTGTTTTATCTTGAAACCAATAGTCAATTTTTTTTACGTCTTTTAAGTTTGAAAAAAGGTCTTTTGAATTTACTAAGTAACTGTCAATTTCGTTAAAATCGTGTAATGCTGTGGTTGCCCATTGAGAAAATGTTTCGAAAGGCTCTATTAATTCTTGCGCTAAATTTTCTTTGTAAATACTATAAAATTCAAAAAGTAATTGGGTGGTGTCTATTAAATTAATATCCGCAAGCTCTTGAATATAATTTTCAATACTTATAATTTTAGGTAGCATAAAACTTGAAGTAGTATGCTCTACAAGCTCTTTTTTTAGAAATACACAAGCACGCTGACTTGGTAGCACAAATACACAATTTTTAATAGTACTATTTTTACTAATAACGTCTTTAATAGCTTTTGAAATAAAAGAATCCATAGTTTTTTATAAACTATAAAAATACAAATGCCTTTTTAATTGAAATACATTTTAAGTAATTATTGTAAAAGTATTTTAAAATAAAAAAGGCCATCTAAAAGTTTAACACATTTAGATAGCCTCTTTTTATAATTATAAATTAATAGCTTTATTTTATTAATTTAATATCAACCCTTCTGTTTGCTGCTCTACCAGGATTGTACATATTACTTTCTACAGGTTGTGTTTCTCCATAACCTATTGCTGTTAAATTTTTAGCGGAAACACCCTTAGACACTAAGTATTTTTTTACTGCAGCTGCTCTTTGTTCAGATAACTTCATATTGCTTTCATTGTTTCCAATACTATCTGTATGTCCTGAAATTTCAAATTTTGCAGTTGGATATTTTACTATAATTTCAATTGCTTCATTTAATTTTGAAACGGTTGTTGGTTTAAAAGTTGCTTTATTAGTTTCAAAATAAACTGTTTTAAAAAGTTCATCTAGCTTTGCTATATCTTTTACACTAACTTCTGGACAGCCTTTATTAGCTGCAAGTCCTGCTATTTTAGGGCAATCATCATCTTTATCTAAAACTCCATCTCCATCAGTATCTGGCCACGGACAACCATTATTTGCTTCTGGACCTGCTGCATTAGGACAATCATCTTTTAAATCTATAATACCATCATTATCCGAGTCTGGGCAACCTTTATTTGCTTTAGTTCCTTTATTATTTGGACAAGCATCATCTTTGTCTGCAATTCCATCTTCATCGGTATCAGGGCAACCTTTTAAAGATTCTAAACCTGCTATGTTAGGACAATCATCTTTAGAATCTATAACACCATCGTTATCTGAATCTGGGCAACCATTATACTCAATTAATCCAAATACTTCTGGACAGGCGTCTAGATCATCATATACACCATCATTATCTGTATCTGTTCCACCAAATTTAATTACTAAACCTAAAGAGTGTTGAAAATGTTGTACAATATTACTTTCAAATGCATGTTTATATTTAGTTTCCAAATTAATACCTACATTATTACTAAACCATACATTAAAACCTAACCCACTATTAAAAGTACCTGTTCCAAAATTATCCATCCAAACATAACCTCCACCAATAGATGCATAAGGATCGAACACAGAAGTTTCACCAAATACATTATTTAAATCGTATTTAACAGCGCCATCTAATGCAATGTATGACATATTACTTACGCTATTGTCACCAATATTAGATATAGTATTAATTGCTCCAGCAGCTTCAATACTAAAGCCATCTGTTAAGTATTTACCAACAGTAACTTTTGAAATAGCAGGAATTGCATTATAATGATCTCCAACATTAACAAATTCGTTAAACCAAGATCCGTGCCCCATCAATCCAGGATTGGTAGGATAAAAATCAACAGCATTTACTCCAAATCCTATTGAAAAAGGATTATTTTTATCCTGAGCATTTATTGAAGTAGTTCCAATTATTAAAAGTAAGCTAACGAATAAAATTTTTAAATTTTTCATATCCTATTATTTAGTAAATATAAAGTTAAATATAATATTTTATAAAACATTAAAAAGCCACCTTTTAAAAAAAGTGGCTTTTCAATATTAAATTTAAAATGAAATTATTTTATTTCATTAATTTCAACTCTTCTATTGTTAAATCTACCTTCTTTAGTAGAGTTAGAATCGATTGGTGCTGTTTGACCAAAACCTTTAGTTGTTAATCTATTTGCATTAACTCCTTTATTTACTAAATATTCTTTAACAGAGTTAGCTCTAGCTTTAGATAATTCCATATTTCTAGCAGCAGAACCTGTGCTATCTGTATGTCCATCTATTGAGAATCTAAATTGTAAATTTTGATTTTGTTTTAAAATATCAGCTACATTGTCTAAAATAGTTGAAACTTCTGGTCTAATCGCAGATTTTCCAGTATCAAAATTAATTCCTTTAGCTGCCTCATTTACAGTTTCTTGATCAACAAATATTTCTGGACAACCTTCGTTAGAAGCAGGACCAGGAACTTCAACACATCTGTCAATAATGTCAATTACACCATCTTCATCAGTATCTTTATAAGGACATCCTGAATTACCTTTTGGACCAGGAACATCTATACAAGCATCATCTCTATCAGCAACACCGTCACCATCTTGATCTGGACAACCGTATAAAGCTTTTAAACCTGCAACTGTAGGACATTTATCTTTAGAATCTTGAACACCGTCACCATCTGTATCAGGACAACCATCAAATTCAGCTAAACCAGGAACATCTGGACATTTATCACAACAATCTGTAACACCGTCTTTATCAGCATCTGTATCTTGACAACCATTAAACTCAGCTAAACCAGCTTCGTCTGGACATTTATCTTCTTTATTATTTACACCATCACCGTCTCTATCTTTATTTCCAAATTTCCAAGTTAAACCAACTGAATGTTGAAACATTTTAAAATCAACAGGAGTATTTACTTTCTTATATCCTGATGTAAAGTTAATACCAACATTATCACTAATCCAAGCATTAAATCCAGCTCCTATGTTTAAACCTAATCCATTTTTAGAACCAACCCAGTTTTCACCAATACCTGTATAAAGGAATGGATCAAACCAACCTGTTTGTCCAAATGCATTATTCAAATCATATTTTACGTTTAAATCTAAACCAAAAAATGTAACGTCTGATCCAGCACCCCAAGGTCTGTCAACTTTATTCATTGCTCCAGCTAATTCTAAACCAAAACCTTTTCCTAAGTATCTAGTTAAAGAAACTCTACTTAACCAAGGAATAACATTCACGTCATTTCCGTCAAATTTATATGACCCAAAATATCCAGAAGTTGCATCAGAATTAGTGCTAATATCAATAGCGTTAGTTCCAAAGTTTAACATCCATGGATTTTCTTTGTCTTGGGCATTAGCATTGCTAAAGGATGTAATTAATAACAAAGCCAAAATGGCAATTTTTAAATGTTTCATTTTTAGTAAATTAAATTAAATGTTCTTTTTATTTTTATAGTAAAATAAGCTATCTATACATAACTATTGTAGCAAATTTACAAAATATTCTTAAATAGAAGCCAATTATGTAATAAATCTAAATAATTTTCAACAATTTACCAACTTTAATAAAAGCTTTAATTGCTGTATCTAAATGAATTTGAGTGTGGGCAGCTGATAATTGAACTCTAATTCTAGCTTTCTCTTTAGGTACTACTGGGAAAAAGAAGCCAATTACGTATATCCCTTCTTCTAACAACATATTAGCCATATTTTGAGATAATTTAGCATCATATAGCATTACTGGAACAATTGCTGAGTCCCCTTTTACAATATCAAAACCTGCCTTGGTCATTCCTTCTTTGAAATAATTTGTATTCCACGCTAACTTATCTCTTAAAGACGTGTCTTTTGAAATCATTTCAAAAACTTTTAATGAAGCGCCAACAATTGCTGGAGCTAAAGAGTTTGAAAATAAATAAGGGCGTGATCTTTGGCGTAACAATTCAATAATTTCTTTCTTTCCAGTTGTATAACCTCCCATTGCTCCTCCAAGTGCTTTTCCCAAAGTTCCAGTAATAATATCTACACGACCCATTACGTTTTTTAACTCTAGGGTTCCTCTTCCTGTTTTCCCAATAAATCCAGCGGCATGACATTCATCTACCATTACTAACGCATCATATTTATCGGCTAAATCACATATTTTATCTAAGCTTGCAACAACACCATCCATAGAAAAAACGCCATCGGTAACTATTATTTTAAATCGGTGATTTTGTTTGTTTGCCTCAATTAACTGAGTTTCTAAATCAGCCATATCGTTATTTTGATATCTGTACCTTGCTGCTTTACATAAACGAACTCCATCAATTATTGATGCATGGTTTAGAGAATCTGAAATTATGGCATCTTCTTGAGATAATAAAGGTTCAAAAACGCCTCCATTTGCATCAAAAGCTGCTGCATATAAAATGGTGTCTTCTGTTTGATAGAACTTTGCAATTGTTTGTTCTAATTCTTTATGAATATCTTGTGTTCCGCAAATAAAACGAACCGAAGACATTCCAAAACCATGTGAATCTAAGGTGTCTTTTGCTGCTTGAATAACTTCAGGATTATTAGACAATCCTAAATAATTATTTGCACAAAAATTTATAACTTCCTTTCCAGTATTTAATTTTATAACTGCATCTTGTGAAGATGTTATAATGCGCTCAGATTTATACAAACCAGCTTCTTTTATATCTTGCAATTCTTGTTGTAAATGTTCTTGTATTTTACCGTACATAATTGTTTTCTTTTTTACAAAGTTATAGTTTTTTAGAATTCTTCAATAATAATTTCAGTATTAATATACACTACAATTTTTTTTTCAACAGTGTAATTTAAATTTTCTAATGTGGTTGCGTATTTTTGCAGTTGTTGCTGGTGTTTTTTATCTGAAATTCCCGTTTTATAATCTATAATTGTAACCTTATTATTGTTTATAATTAACCTATCTGGTATGATACTTTTTTTATCGCCTGTTATAATTTCTTGTTCGTTATAGACTTCGTTATTTTGATTAAAATAGGTTTGTAATTGTGGGTGATTTACAATAGAAAATAATTTTTCTTGGATTTCTTGCTGTTCATTTTTAGTAATTGTACCGTTAAAAACATACTGATTTACAACTTCTTCAATATCATTTTGGGTTTTTATTTTTGATAGAATTTCGTGAATTAAATTTCCGTAACCAATTGCTTTTCCTTGTTCTGTACCCCATAATAAAGAAGAGTTTGCAACAATAGAGATATTATGATTTTTCCAAGAATTTGAAATAAAAGCTGTTTGTGAAGTTGTATTGTTTTTTTCTTCAGAAGGAATTTTTAATCGTTCTGGGTTTCCAAATGTATAATCTAAAACTTCTGGATTCCATAAACTTTGTGCTTTTAAAAAATTTATAAATAAACTTGAAGTATACCTTATTTCGTTTTCACTTTTTGTAGGGTTTCTATTTTCTGAAACTATATACAATTGCTCAACTGCTCTTGTTAAAGCTACATATAAAATATTAAAATTATCTAACTCTAAAGCTTCTTTACGTTCTTTAAACAACTGCTCTCCTTGTTTACCAACAAAATTTAATTTTGTACTGTAATTTACTAAAAAAGAATCAATTGCGCTTATTTCTGGTTGTTTATACCAAACTTTTGGCTTTATTTGATTGTAAATATCAATATCATATGGATAAATAACTATGGGAAATTCCAATCCTTTTGCTTTATGAATTGTCATTATTCTTATAGCACTTTCGGTTTCGGGTGCAACAATACTTAATTTATCTTTTTTCAACTCCCAAAGTTCTAAAAAATCATCTATTGAAGGTAGCTTCTTTTGCTGGTATTCAAAAACAAAATCTAAGAAAAATTGAATATCTGAATCCGATTCTGAAATTAAATTAAAACTTCTAATTATATATTCAAAACTTTCATAAAACGGAGTTTGTAAATATTCTTGATAATTAAAAAAGAGATTGTACTCTTTTAATTGATTAAAAAAATCTGTATTCTCTAAATTTATAAAACTACTTAAAAATTGATGTTTTGGAATCTTTAATTCTAAATGATTGTATAAAAAATAGAGTATTTTGGCTTTGTATTCTTTATTTAAAGGATTGTTGATTGCATTTAAAATACTGACAATAAAATTTACCTTTTCGTTATTTTTTAATAATAATGTTTCAGAAGAAATTATTTCAATATTATTCTCCGATAAATAATTTGCAATTGCAATTCCTTGTGCTTTTGTTCTAACCAAAACGCACACTTCACTTTTTTGAAAAGTGGTATCTAAATTTTGGATAATTTCTAATACTTTTTTAGGATAAATTAAATCCTTTTCCTCATCATTTTTATCTTTTTCTATAAACGATAATTGTACAAAACCACCAATATTATTTGTTATTTTTTGTGAATTGCCTTCAACATACAAATTACTGTAATTTTTGTTGGCTAAAAACTGAGAAATAAATTTAAAAAAACTATTATTAAACTCAATTATTTCTGAATAACTTCTATAATTTGTATCTAAATTTGATAATTTTTTTTCTACATAAAACGGATTATTATTGACATGTCCTTCATCTAAAGAAAGTGCAATAAACTGTTCTGGATTTCCGCCCCGCCATCTGTAAATAGATTGTTTTGCATCACCAACCAATAATAATTGTCCTGTTTCGCCCAATTCGTTTTCAGAAGTTAGTGCATTTTCAATTAATGGAATTAAATTTTTCCATTGTAATTGTGAAGTGTCTTGCATTTCATCTAAAAAATAATAACGGAATTTTTCACCTAATCTTTCGTAAATAAAAGGAGCTGGTTCATCTTTAATTGTATCACTAATTAACTGATTAAATTCAGCATTTAACAATATATTATTTTCTTGTTTAATTTCTTGAAGCGCAGTGTTTATATAGTTTAAAACCGCTAAAGGAATTAAACTTTCAACTAAAATACTGTTTAAAACATAAGTTCCGTAAGAAGCTTCAAATAGTTGTTTTGAAGTGTAATAAAGTTCAACTAATTGAGGTTTTAAACTGTCTATTATATCTTTTGAAGAAATCTCTGTTTTAGCAGCGTACAAATTTTTATTTTCTTCAATGGTTTTGTTTAATCTGCCATCAAATTTTATGCTATCTGGTTTTTGCTGTCTAAATTTTTGAAGCTTTATAAAATGCTTTGGAAATTCTCCTGAATAACCAAACTCATTAATTTCCAATCCATTTTCTTTTATAATTGCGAGTGCTTTTGAACCAATTTCTTCAAATTCCTTCTCAATTTTTTTATTAGCTGTTTGAAGTTTATTTTTTAATTGTTTAAATTCTTCAATTGAAACATTATTTAAAGCTTTTAAATGGTTGGTATGATTTTCATTCAAAATAATTTTAGCAAAATCTTTTAATTCTTTCGCTATATCCCAAGATTTATCATCATCTAATTTTTGAATGGCATAATTTACAAGTAAACTTGTAAGTTCTTTATTTTCACCAATCTTAGAAATTACAACATCAACAGCTTCATTTAATAAACTTTCGGCATCCATTTCTACCTCAAAATTCATAGGTAATTTTAAATCGTGCGCAAAAGTTCTAATAATTTTATGGGTAAAACTATCTATTGTTGTAATGTTAAACGCTCCATAATTTTGTAAAATCGCGTTTAAAATTATTTTTGACTTTTTGAACAGATTTTCTTCATCTAAATTTGTTTCTTCACAAATTATAGCAAGCATATTGTTTTTTTCAAAATTTGAAAATGTTTTTAAATTTTGAATTACGCGTTCTTTCATTTCACCAGCAGCTTTGTTGGTGAAAGTAACCGCTAATATTTGTTGAAATTTAAACGGATTTTCACTTGCTAAAAGAATCTTTAAATATTCTTTTACTAGTGTAAATGTTTTTCCACTTCCAGCAGAAGCACTATATATTTGGAAATTTTTTGGGTGTTGCATTTATAACAATTATAAACGCAAGTTAACAAAATTAAAAAGTTTTAGAGCTAAATATTATTTACCATTTCGCCAATTAAATTTTTTCCTGCTATTCCACATAAACCTTCTTTGTCCATTTAATTTCATAACTACACTAAACGAATAAAAAACATGTGGTATTAGTTGAAAATCTGGAGAATTGTATTTATAACCTGCTTGAGCGTTAATTCCTAAAGATTCGTTAAACCAATAGTTTGTTCCTAATCCTGCATTTATAGTTCCACCACTTCTTTCGGCAAAAGTATACCCTCCACCCGCATAAATAAATGGTGTGAAATAATTTTCAGGATTTACAAGGCAATATTGTAAATTACCATCTAATGCATAATAAGGTATTGCATCAATTTCAATGTCACCATATTTAGTTATTTTATTTACCGAAAAAGAAACGTCTAAAGAAATTCTATTTTTCCAATATCTAGTTACATTAATCCTTGGAGCATAAACATTCCAGTGATCTTGGGCATTTGTAATTTCATTAAAAAAGCCGTCTTGATTCCCTGTTGAAGGATCTAAATCTGGATGATGAGTAGTGTTAAGTGTTGGAAAGTAATCAACTGCATTTATACCTATACCTACAATCCATTTATTAAATTGGTCTTGAGAATATGATGTACTCCCAAAAAACACATTAATAATAAGTAATAGTAATAGATTTTTAAACAATCCGCTTTTCATAGTTTGAGGGGTGGTGTTGAATACTAATGTTTTATAACGCAAATTATTATAATAAATTATATTTATTAAGGGGTAATTAAATTTGACACAAACATTACTAATTAAATTATTGTTTATTTAGTTGCTTTATAGCTTTTGTAAAATCTTCTAAATCGCTGTCTTTTAAAATTAAATGAATTGCTTCATCTGCTACTTTTTCTGCATTGTTAAGAGGAAAACCTAAACCAACACAAATTTTTCTTAAAACACTTACTTCTTTTATAGAAACTGAATCATCTGCATATATCATTTTTGCTAAATCGAACAAATGCTCTATTCTTTCATCATAACTATGAAATCCTTTAAGCGGATAATTATTTGGATTTTCAAGTATTTCCTTGTATTTGTCGTCTAAAATATGAAATCGTTTAGCTAATCTTTTAAGTAGTTTTTCTTCTCCTTCTGTAATAATATCGTCGGCTAAAGCCAATTTAACAATACTAGCAAAATGCTCAACATTTCTTTTTTGATCACCACTTAGGTTATAGTTAGATATAGACATATATATATATTTTTAAAACGCAAATATAAATAAACCTATAAAACAATTGCAATTTTAAAAATAAATATGCTTTTAATGCTTCATTGGATTTACTTTTTTTATTACTTTTTTAAAATCTTCTATATCAGGTTCTTTTAAAAAAAATTTAATTGCTTCTTTTACAATGGCTCTTGCGTTTTCAACTGGAAATCCTAAGCCTACAGCAATTCTATCCATTAACGAAGTTTTATCAATTGTGGGATTTTTATCTAAAAACATCATTTTTGTTAAGTCGTATAAATGCTCTAAACGTTTTTCATAACTAAATGGTGGATTTACAGGATATTTTTTCGGATTTTTTAAAATGGCTTCAAACTCACTTTTTGTAATATCCAATCTAACAGCCAACCTTTCTAATAACCTGTGCTCTTCTGCATCTATATTATTGTCAAGCAAAGCAAGTCTAACTATAGATGCAAAATGACCAATATTTTGTTCATGTAACCCTGTTGGGTATAAATCTGAAATAGACATCATAACTTTTCAATTTTAAATTCAGCTATCTAAATTTACGGAATTATTATTATTTATTTTTGATTTTTCTATAAAATGCTACCTTTGAACCAAAATTTGCAACAATTGAGTACGCAAAATATTATAAAAAACTACGAACAAATTGTAGAAAATAAACAATTAGTTCAACTACTTTCTAAAGAAAAACAACAAATCCAAATTTCGAATTTGGTTGGATCTTCATTGTCTTTTATTATTTCAGAAAGTTTTAAGAAAGCCGATAAACAGTTCTTACTAATTTTTAATGATAAAGAAGAAGCAGCCTATTATTTAAACGATTTAGAACAATTGTTAAATGATAAAGATGTGCTTTTTTATCCGGGTTCTTACCGTAGACCTTACCAGATTGAAGAAGTTGATAATGCTAATGTTTTATTGCGTTCTGAAGTTTTAAACCGATTAAACTCTAGAAAAAAACCCGCGGTAATTGTAACGTATCCAGATGCGTTGTTTGAACAAGTTGTTACCAAGGCCGAGTTAAATAGAAACACCCTAAAAATTGGTGTAAACGATAATTTAAGTTTAGATTTTGTAAACGAAATATTGTTTGAATACCATTTTAACCGTGTAGATTTTGTTACCGAACCTGGAGAGTTTTCAGTACGCGGTGGTATTATTGATGTATTTTCCTTCTCGAACGACAAACCTTACAGAATTGAATTTTTTGGCGATGATGTAGATAGCATTCGAACATTTGATGTAGAAACACAACTCTCAACCGAAAAGCTAACAAAAGTTAGCATTATGCCAAATGTTGAAAACAAAGCCTTAGATGAAAAACGCGATAGCTTTTTAAAATATATTTCTTCAAAAACAGTTGTTTTTACCAAAAACACAAACCTTTTTGCTGATAGATTAAATAAATTATTTTCTAAAGCAGAAGATGAGTTTAAAAAACTATCAACTACCATAAATCACGCCGAACCAAGTGAACTTTTTTGCAATGGTTCGCTAATAAAAAAACAATTAAAAGATTTTACTACGGTTGAGATTGTAAACTCAATTCAAGCAGGTGTTACTTCTAAAACACAGCAAAAAATTCTGAAAAATGGAGAAAACAATGTTATAATCTTCAATACAAAACCTCAACCTGCTTTTAACAAACAGTTTGATTTATTGATTGAAAACTTTCATAAAAATACAGAAAAAGGTTATACTAATTATTTGTTCTGCGATTCGCAAAAACAAGCAGATCGTTTTCACGATATTTTTAAAGATATTGATACCGATATTGAATATAAAACCATCGTTTTTCCTTTATACCAAGGTTTTATTGATATAGATAATCAATTAGTTTGTTATACCGATCATCAAATTTTTGAGCGTTATCATAAATTTAGATTAAAAAATGGTTACGCCAAAAAACAATCTATAAGTTTAAAAGAATTAACCAATTTAGAAATTGGCGATTATGTTACGCACATAGATCACGGTATTGGAAAATTTGGAGGACTTCAAAAAATAGATGTTGAAGGTAAAAAACAAGAAGCTATTAAACTTATTTATGGCGAACGCGATATTTTATACATTAGCATTCACTCGCTTCATAAAATTTCAAAATATAACGGTAAAGATGGTAAAGCGCCTAAATTACATAAATTAGGCTCTAAAGTTTGGAAAAATCTTAAGCAAAAAACAAAATCTCGTATCCGTCATATTGCTTATAATTTAATTGAATTGTATGCAAAACGAAAAGTTCAAAAAGGTTATCAATACCTTCCAGACAGTTATTTACAACACGAATTAGAAGCTAGTTTTTTATATGAAGATACTCCAGATCAATCTGCTTCAACACAAGATGTAAAAAATGATATGGAAAGCGAACAACCAATGGATAGGTTAGTTTGTGGAGATGTAGGTTTTGGTAAAACCGAAATTGCAGTAAGAGCTGCTTTTAAAGCTGTTGACAACGGAAAACAAGTTGCTATTTTAGTACCAACAACTATTTTAGCCTTTCAACATTTTAAAACTTTTAGTGAACGTTTAAAAGATTTTCCAGTAACGGTAGATTATTTAAACCGTTTTAGATCTCCAAAACAACGAAAAGGTGTGTTAGAAGGTTTGGAAAATGGTTCTGTGGATATTGTAATTGGAACACATCAATTAACAAATGCTGCTATAAAATATAAAGATTTAGGACTTTTAATTGTTGATGAAGAGCAAAAATTTGGTGTTGCAGTAAAAGATAAATTAAAAACCATTAAAGAAAATATTGATACACTAACCTTAACCGCAACTCCAATTCCAAGAACTTTACAATTTAGCTTAATGGCCGCAAGAGATTTGTCGGTGATAAGTACTCCGCCACCAAACCGGGTTCCTATTGAAAGTAATGTTATTCGTTTTAATGAAGAAATTATTAGAGATGCCATACGTTATGAAATTCAACGAGGCGGACAAGTATTTTTTATTCATAATAGAATTGAAAACATAAAAGAAGTTGCAGGGTTATTACAACGTTTAATGCCTGATGCAAAAATTGGTATTGGACACGGTCAAATGGATGGAAAAAAATTAGAGCAATTAATGCTATCTTTTATAAATAATGAATTTGATGTACTGGTTTCAACAACTATTATAGAAAGTGGGTTAGATGTTCCAAACGCCAACACCATTTTTATAAATAATGCTAATAATTTTGGATTGTCAGATTTACATCAAATGCGTGGTAGAGTTGGACGATCTAATAAAAAAGCATTCTGTTATTTTATTACACCTCCGTACCATATGATGACGGATGATGCCAGAAAAAGGATTGAAGCAATTTCATTATTTACCGATTTAGGAAGTGGAATTAACATAGCCATGAAAGATCTAGAAATTAGAGGTGCTGGAGATTTGTTAGGCGGCGAACAAAGTGGTTTTATTAACGATATTGGTTTTGATACCTATCAGAAAATATTGAATGAAACCATTGAAGAATTAAAAGAAAATGAGTTTAAAGACTTGTATAAAGTCGATGAAAACAAGCCTAAACAGTATGTAAAAGAAATTCAAATTGATACCGATTTTGAAATATTATTTCCTGATGATTACGTAAATGTAATTTCTGAACGGTTGAATTTATATAACAGTTTAAGTGAATTAAAATTAGAAGAAGAACTGCAACAATTTGAAGCGCAACTAATTGATAGGTTTGGAGAACTTCCAACGCAAGTAGTAGATTTATTAAACAGCGTTCGTGTAAAATGGATTGCTAAAAAACTAGGTATAGAACGTTTAATTTTGAAGAAAAACAGAATGCTTTGCTATTTTGTTTCAGATCAACAAAGTTCTT
>Ga0193958_1000065_pt1 | contig 53277 bp, 31 predicted proteins | sample FB_1_MG_FD_140320 | JGI IMG/M metagenome (GOLD analysis project Ga0193958, IMG submission 140320) | Microbial mat bacterial communities from the Broadkill River, Lewes, Delaware, United States - FB_1_MG | ecosystem: Environmental > Aquatic > Freshwater > River > Microbial mats | place: USA... | reverse complement strand
TAGATAAAAATATAAATGTTGTTGTTAAAATATTTAAAGAAGGAAAAGAAATTTCTTCAAAAACAAAGGAATTAAAAATCTTCAAAAATACTGATGTAAGCGTTAATATTCCTTTTAAATTAAATAAGCCACGTTTGTGGAACGGAAGAAAAGATCCATTTTTACATAAAGTAGAAATAATTATTCAACATAAAGGTAAAGTAATAGATAAAGTGATTCAACCTTTAGGGTTGCGATTTTTTAGAGTGGATTCTCAAAATGGTTTTTTTCTTAATGGAAAGCATCTTCAGTTAAAAGGAGTATGTAGGCATCAAGATCGTTCAGAACTTGGAAATGCACTATTACAAGCACATCATAAGGAAGATATTGAAATACTTCTTGAAATGGGAGCTAATGCAATGCGTTTGTCTCATTATCCACATGCGCCTTATGTATATGATCTATTAGATAAAGGAGGTATTGTAACTTGGTCTGAAATACCTCTTGTTGGACCAGGTGGGTATAGAGGTAAAGGTTTTGTCGATCAAAAGTCTTTTAAAGACAATGGTAAACAACAATTGTACGAAATGATTCGCCAAAATTATAATCACCCTTCTATTATTTTTTGGGGATTATTCAATGAATTAAAAGAACGTGGGGATAACCCAACAGATTATGTGACTGAATTGAATAGAATTGTAAAAGAGGAAGATTCTTATAGAATTTCAGTAGCTGCTAGTAATATTAATGGAAAAATTAATACTATAACAGACGCTATAGCTTGGAATAAATATTATGGTTGGTATGGTGGGCAGCCAAAACAAATTGGTGATTGGGCAGATAATACACATCAAAAGAATCCTAATTTTAAAATTGGAGTAAGTGAATATGGTGCAGGAGCGAGTATTTATCATCATCAACAAAAAATTCAAAAATCAAATCCTACAAGCTATTGGCATCCTGAATCTTGGCAAGCTTATTATCATGAAGAAAATTGGAAGGCAATAAATGAACGTCCATTTATTTGGGGATCTTTTATTTGGAATTTATTCGATTTTGGAGCAGCTCATAGAACAGAAGGAGATAGAGATGGTAGAAATGATAAAGGGTTAGTTAGTTTTAATCGAAAAGTTAAAAAAGATGCTTTTTGGTTTTATAAAGCAAATTGGAATAAAAATGATAAGGTACTGCACATTGCAAATAGAAGATTTATTAATAGAAAAGAATCTAAAACGAATATAAAAGTATATGCTAATTATAAGGAAGTTAAATTATTTGTTAATGGAAAGTTTATTGGTCAAAAGAATGGAGTTTATGCTACATTTCAATGGGAAGATGTTCAACTTATAAAAGGTGAAAATATTATAGAAGTAAAAGCAGGAAAAGGAAAAAACCTTACATCTGATAAATGTACATGGGTTTTAGAATAAGATATAACAATTAAAAAGAATAAGTTGGAAAATAATTTTGATATTACAAATAAAGTTTGTGTCATTTCAGGTGGAAGTGGAGTTCTTGGAGGTACTATTGCAGCATATTTATTAAAGCAACATGCTAAAGTTGTAATTTTGGGTTCTAATAAAGATCGTATAGAAGCCAAGTTAGAAAGTCTATTACAAATAAGCAGTTTAGCAATGGGGTTTGTTTGCGATGTTTTAGATAAAGAAAAAGTTGAAAAAACCAGAGATAAGATTCTCGAAAAATGGGGTAGAATAGATGTGCTTTTAAATATTGCTGGAGGAAATTTAGAAGGTGCAACAATTGGTGAAAATCAAACAATTTTTGATCTAGAAATGGATGATTTTGATAAAGTAACAAAATTAAATCTTAATGGTACTGTAATTCCATCTATTGTTTTTGGTAAAGTAATGGCTAATCAAAAAGAAGGAGTGATTATTAATTATTCTTCTATGGCAGCACAAAGAACAATTACTCGAGTAGCTGGCTATTCGGCATCTAAAGCAGCAATGGAAAATTTCACTAGATGGATGTCAGTTGAAATGGCAACCAAATTTGGAGATGGAATTCGTGTAAATGCTTTAGCTCCAGGATTTTTTGTAGGAAATCAAAATAAAAGATTATTACTTAATAACGATGGTTCCTATACTAATAGAGGTAAAACTATTATTAAAAATACACCTATGGCAAGGTTTGGCAAAGCTGAAGAATTGAATGGAGCAGTACATTTTTTGTGTAGTAATGCTTCAAAATTTGTAACAGGGGTAGTTATTCCTGTTGATGGAGGTTTTAATGCTTTTAGTGGTGTTTAAAAAATATTTATGAAATGTTGCAAACAATGAGATGGTATGGTCCTAGCGACCCCGTAAAACTTTTAGATATAAAACAAGCTGGAGCAAAAGGTATTGTAACAGCTTTGCATCATATTCCCAATGGGGAAATATGGACAATTTCTGAAATTAATAAAAGAAAAAAAATAATAGAAGAGAGTGGGTTAATTTGGTCTGTTGTTGAATCTTTACCTATTCACGAAGATATTAAAACTAGAACTGGAGAATTCCAAATAATAATTAATAATTACAAACAAAGTATAATTAATCTTTCAAAGTGTGGTATTCATATAGTTTGCTATAATTTTATGCCTGTGCTAGATTGGACAAGGACCTCTTTAAATTTTGAAGTAGAAGATGGGTCAACTGCACTTGCTTTTAATTTAAGTGAATTAATGGCATTTGATTTATTTATTTTAAAAAGACCAAATGCCTCTCAAGAGTATTCACAAACTCAAATTGATAAAGCTACTGAAACATTCAAAAAAATGTCTCAAGATGATATTCGTAGGCTAGTGATAACTATAATAGCAGGTTTACCAGGATCAGAAGAAGGTTATCCTATACCTAAAGAAGGGTTTGATTTAACACGATTTCAATCTTTTTTGGATAAGTATGCACAAATTGGTAAATCTGAAATGAGAACTCATTTAGTACAATTTTTAGAAGAGATTATACCTACTGCGGAAGAACAAAATGTTTTAATGTGCATTCATCCTGATGACCCGCCTTTTTCAATTTTAGGACTACCAAGAGTTGTTGGTACCGAAAAAGATTTTGAATACATTTTTAACAAAGTTAGTTCTATTAATAATGGAATTACTTTTTGTACAGGGTCATTAGGTGTTAGAGCTGATAATGACTTGTTAAAAATTTTTGATAGATTTTCAGGGAGAGTTCATTTCTTACACCTAAGAAGTACTAAAAGTGATGATGAAGGTAACTTTTACGAGGCCAATCATCTAGAGGGAGATGTTGATATGTTTGAAATAATAAAGAAAATAGTTTTAGAACAGCAAAGAAGATTTCAAGATGATAGAACTGATTTTGCTATTCCAATGCGACCAGATCACGGTCATCAAATGCTCGATGATATTAATAAAGACTGCAATCCTGGATATTCTGGGATTGGAAGACTAAGAGGATTAGCTGAGTTAAGAGGACTTGAAATGGGAATTTATAAATCTTTAATAAAAAAATGAACAAGAACTTAATTCATGAAAATTTTTTATTGCATAATAAATTTTCAGAGACGCTTTATCATAATTACGCAGCTAAAATGCCAATTATTGATTATCACAATCATTTATCACCAGCAGACATAGCTAGTAATAAAATATTTAATAATATTACAGAAGTGTGGTTAAAAAGTGATCATTATAAATGGCGTGCAATGAGAACTTTAGGTATTAATGAGAAATACATTACAGGAGAATCATCTGATAAGGAAAAGTTTATGAAATGGGCAAAAACAGTTCCTTATTCTATTAGAAATCCGCTTTACCATTGGACACATTTAGAACTTTCTAGATACTTTGATATTCACGATTTATTGAATGAAAAAAATGGAGAAACTATCTATAATAAAACTTCCAACCTTTTAAAAACGAATGAATTTAGTAGTCAAGGTTTATTAAAGAAAATGAATGTAGAAGCTCTTTGTACCACAGAAGATCCAATAGATACACTTCTAGAGCATCAAAAAATAAAAAATAGTGACTTCTCAATTAAAGTAAATACTTCATTTAGACCTGATAGAGCTATAGCTATTGACAAGTCTGATTATAATGATTACATCAATCAATTAGAAGAAGTAGTAGGATTTTCAATTGAGACTTATGATAATTTGTGCGATGCTTTAAAAAAACGCATAACTTATTTTAACGAAAATGGATGTAAATTATCTGACCATGGTTTAAAATTTATTTGTTTTGAAGATTATAAAGAATCAGAAATTAAATCCATTTTTATAAAGAAAAGATCTAATGTCAATTTATCAGAGTTAGAATTTTCAAAATTTCAAACAGCAATTTTACAATTTCTTTGTGAAGTTTATAGTGATTTTGGATGGGTTCAGCAATTTCATTTAGGTGCTTTAAGACAAAATAATAGTAGAATAACTAATTTGTTAGGAGCTGATGCAGGACTTGATTCTATTGGAGATTTTTCTCAAGTTGCTAGTTTATCTAAATTTTTAGATAGTTTGGATAGTAAAAATAAATTAACCAAAACCATTATATATAATTTAAATCCTGCAGACAATGAGTCATTTGCTACAATGGTAGGGAATTTTAATGATGGTTCTATCAAAGGTAAAATTCAATTTGGTTCTGGCTGGTGGTTTTTAGATCAAAAAGATGGAATTACAAAGCAGTTAAATACGATATCTAATATGGGTATGTTAAGTTGTTTTATAGGTATGGTAACAGATTCTAGAAGTTTTTTATCATTCACTAGGCACGAATATTTCAGACGTATTTTATGTAATTTATTTGGTGAAGAAATTGAGAAAGGTGAATTGCCTAATGATATGGATTGGATTGGAAAAGTAATAGAAGATATCTGTTATAATAACGTAAAAGAATATTTAAACGATGAATAACATTTTTAAAATCAGTAAATTTCAAATTCTATTTTTTTGCTTTCAACTATTTTATATTGTTGGAAATACACAAAATGTTGTGTCGGTTATTCCTAAACCTCTGAGTGTTGAAATTAATAAAAAAGAACTTTCCTTTAGTAAGGCGGAAGTCTCTATTAATAATGCTTCTTTACAGGAAATGAAGAAAACTTTTGAAAGTGAATTTTCTGAATTATTTTCAATAGATTTTTCAAAGAAAAAAAACAATACCTTAATAAAGTTTAAGCTTATAAATAGTAATAGTAATAAGGAAGGTTATGTTTTACATATCACCAAAAAAAATATCATTATTGAAGCTTCATCTCAACATGGTATTTTTAATGGTATACAAACTTTAAAGCAACTGTTATATAAGGCTCAAAGAAATAATAAAGGAGCCTACATATTAGCAAATTGTAAAATTATTGATGAACCAAGATTTGGTTGGAGAGGATTTATGTTAGATGAGTCTAGACATTTTTTTGGTAAAGAAAAGGTAAAACAATTGTTAGATTTAATGGCATTGCATAAATTGAACAAGTTTCATTGGCATTTAACTGACGAGCCAGGATGGCGAATTGAAATTAAAAAATATCCTAAATTAACAAGCGTAGGAGGTGTTGGAAATTATACAGATCCAAATGCCGAATCAAAATTTTATTCTCAAGATGAGATTAAAGAAATAGTAGCTTATGCAGCAAAAAGATTTATAGAAGTTATTCCAGAAATTGACATGCCAGGACATGCTTCTGCTGCTGTTTTAGCTTATCCTGAACATTCAGGAGGAGGTACAGAAAACCATCCAAATTTTACATTTAATCCAGGAAAAGAAGAAACCTATCAATTTTTAACAGATATCTTAACAGAAGTTTCAACCTTATTTAGTTCATCTTATATTCATATTGGTGGAGATGAAGTACATTATGGAAATCAAAATTGGGCTACCGATATTTCTGTAAAAAAATTAATGAAGGATAACCATTTAAAAAATCTTAAAGATGTAGAAAAGTATTTTGTTAATAGAATGCATGATTCTATAACAAAACTTGGAAAAACATTGATTGGATGGGACGAAGTAATTCATTCAAATGTAGATAAAAATAAAAGTCTAGTTATGTGGTGGCGACATGATAAAAGAGAGCTTTTAGATGAATTAATAGAAGCAGATTATTCGATAATACTATGCCCTAGGATTCCTATGTATTTTGATTTTGTGCAGCATGATTCCTTAAAAAATGGAAGAAGATGGGGAAAGAGTTTTGGTACTTTAGAAGACGTATATAATTTCCCAGATCAATTAGGTATCGATTTTAATAATGATAAAATTAAAGGAATTCAAGCAAATTTATGGACAGAAAGATACGAATCAGAAAATAGTTTAGATTTTGCATTATGGCCAAGAGTAACTGCATTAGCTGAAGCAAGTTGGGTTGATGTAAAATCTAAAAATTTTAAAACTTTTAAAGAAAGATTAAAGGAAATGTATCCAATTTATAATTACTATGGACTTTATTATTTCGACTTTTTTAATCCAACCAAAAAGAGGGAGCCTAAAGGAGCTGGAACAAGTAAATGGCAGTTAAATCATATTAATAAATAGTAACATCAAAACTTAGGATTAAACGTTTTGATCTAATTCAATTAGGTAATGAAGAATAAAATTTTAGTTTCAATTATTTTGATAGTTGGCTGTGTAGTCACATCCCTATCACAAGGACGTCAAGTAACATCATTTAATGATGGTTGGCAATTTAAAAAAGGACCATTTTCATCCAGCAATATAACGTTTATGCAAACTTGGAATGCAAAATGGAAGGATGTTAAAATTCCTCACACCTGGAATGCAAAGGATATGCAGGTTGAACATAATAAGTTTTACCAAGGAGAAGCTTTTTATAAAAAAAGTTTTTTTGTAGAGCCTAATTTAAAAGACAAACGATTGTTCTTAAAATTCGAAGGTGTTGGTCAGGTGGTCGAGTTATTTATAAATGGGAGTTTTGTTGGCAATCATAAAGGAGGTTATTCTGCTTTTTCTTTTGATATTTCAAAAGCTGTTAAACATGGTGAAAACAACGAAATTTTATTAAAAGTTGATAATTCTGAGCGAAAAGATATAATTCCTATTAATCATAACTTATTTGGCGTTTATGGAGGTATTTATCGTCCAGTATGGTTAATTATTACGGATAAATTAAACATATCAGTTACAGACCATGCCTCAAGTGGAGTTTATATTTCGCAAAATAATGTTAATTCTAAAAGTGCAGCTATTACAGTTAAAGTAAAGCTCGCCAATAGATATAAGAAAACTAAAGAGGTTGTAATTGAAAATTCAATTTACGATAAATCAGATAAAAAAGTTACAACTAAAAAAAGCACTGTTAAAGTTACACCACATGGAATTCAAACTTTTCAACACGAAATAGCTTTACGTAATCCACATTTATGGCAAGGTCTAAAAGATCCGTACTTGTATAAAGTTGTTACTAAAATTAAAGAAGGTAATAAATTACTGGATGAAGTTACACAACCTCTAGGAATTAGAAGCGTAGAAGTTATTGAAGGAAAAGGTGTTTTTTTAAATGGAAAACAATATCCAATGTATGGAGTTTGTCGTCATCAAGATTGGTGGGAGTTAGGTAGTGCTTTGGAGAATAAACACCATGACAAAGATATAGAAATGATGCTGGAAATGGGAGCTACTACAGTTCGTTTAGCACATTATCAGCAATCTGATTATTTTTATGCTAAGTGCGATAGTGTAGGATTACTTGTTTGGGCTGAAATTCCTTTTGTGAATAGAGTAAGTGGGGAAGAAGGACCAAATTCAAAACAACAACTAAGAGAGTTAATCCGTCAAAATTTTAATCATCCGTCAATTTATGTGTGGGGTCTTCATAATGAAGTTTATAAGCCACATGATTATACTTCACAACTTACAAAAGAACTTCATGACATTGCTAAAACGGAAGACCCAACTAGATATACAGTAGCTGTAAATGGCTATGGACATATGAATCACCCAGTTAATTTAAACGCTGATATTCAGGGTATGAATAGATATTATGGTTGGTATGAACGTAAGATTCAGGATTTAGAATCTTGGGCTAAAGAAATGAAAAAAGATTATCCAACTTACAAAATTATGTTAACCGAGTATGGTGCTGGTGGAAATACAAATCACCAAACAGAATTTCTTGGTAATACTTGGGAGTATTGGAAACCTTTTTATCCTGAAACGTATCAAACAAAAACACATGAAATACAATATGGTATCATAAAAAACAACCCAAATATTTTGGCATCGTATGTTTGGAATATGTTTGATTTTGCTGTGCCAAAATGGAGTAGAGGAGGTGTAGAAGCACGTAATCATAAAGGCTTGGTAACTTTTGATAGAAAACTAAAAAAAGACTCTTTCTACTGGTATAAAGCTAATTGGAGTAAAGAACCTGTATTGTATTTAACTCAGAGAAGACTAATTGAACGAGAAAAAAAACAAACACAGGTAACAGTATATTCTAATATAGGGAAACCTAAAGTATTAGTAAATGGTATTGAGTTAATAAATTTTAAAATTGGAGAAACTGATATTCATTATGTTTTTGAAAATGTGATTTTAAAGAAGGGAAATAATATAGTTGAAGCTATTATTGAAAAGGACGGGAAGAAATATATAGATAAGATAGAATGGAATTATAGTTCAGAAAAATCTAATAATTTAAAGATGAAAGAAAATAAAAAAGAACATTCTGGATTTTAACTGAACAGTTTAAAATAAAACCGAAAATTAAATTTTCAAAATATGAAAAAACACCTACTGTTAAGTTTGATTGTAATTATAACGCTTACGAATCAAACTCAAGCTCAAGATAAAGCTAAAATTGATGTTAAATATGGACAATTAACACCATTGCCTCGACAAGATGATGCAATGAAAAAATGGCGTGAAAATCGTTTTGGACAATTTATTCATTGGGGATTATATGCCATTCCAGGTGGTGTTTGGGAAGGAAAAACTTATCATGGTGCCGCTGAATGGTTAAAAAGTTTTGCAAAAATAAATCAGCAATCTTGGGATTCTCTTCAGTATCAATTTAATCCAAAAAAATTCAATCCAGCAGAGTGGGCTAAAATGGCAAAAAATATGGGAGTAAAGTATGTAACTATTACTACAAAGCACCACGAAGGTTTTTGTTTGTGGCCGAGTAAATTTACAGATTTTGATATTGAGAGTACCCCGTATAAAAATGATTTGTTAGGCGAGTTTATTGAAGCCTATAACAAAGAAGGTATCGATGTGAATTTGTATTATTCTGTTTTAGATTGGCATCATCCAGATTGGAGGTATAAAATTGATTCGGAAGATGATAAAGAAGCTTTTCAAAGATTAATGGAATATACTGAAAATCAACTTTTAGAGCTTATAGAAAGGTATCCAAGTGTAAAAGGATTTTGGTTCGATGGGACTTGGGATCAATGTTGGAAAGATAATGGAGAGTTTTCATATAAATTAGAACAAAAGATGAAGGCATTAAGTCCTGGATTAATAATTAATAGTCGAATGAGAGCTGATGAGCATGGAAGCCGTCATTTTGATAGTAATGGGGTGCTTATGGGAGATTATGAATCAGGTTATGAACGTAGATTACCTGCATCTTGGGATGTAAATGTTACTAAAAATGATTGGGAATGCTGTATGACTATACCAGAAAATCAGTGGGGTTATCATAAAGATTGGTCAATTAGTCATATTAAATCAACCTATGAACTATTAGAAATGTTGGCTCAATGTACTTCTCAAAATGGTAACTTTTTATTGAATTTTGGACCTAAAGGAGATGGTAGTTTTAGAGAGGAAGAAGAAAAAATAGCTAAAGAAATTGGAAGTTGGATGAAGGTAAATGGAACTGCCATTTATGGTTGTGAATACGCTGGTTTAGAGAAACAAAGTTGGGGGTATTTTACCAAGCCTACAAAAGAGTCTAATAAAATTTATATGCTTATTTTTAATATGCCAATATCTGGTGAATACAAAGTTAAACTAAATAAAGGGCAGGTTTTAAAAAGGGCTTTTTTAATGTCTAATCCAAATATTGCTTTAAAAGTTAAAAATATATCAAAAAAGGAATATTTAATTACAAATGTGAAAACAAGCAGAAATGAGCCTTTTACAATAGTTCTAGAATTTGAAAATAAAGACTCAAAAAAGATTGAGTATAGGGCAAAGACATAAATAAAAACATAATTTCCTTTAAACCAAATTTAAGTTTACTTACTCATATTTTCTTTTAAAACATTAGAAGTTAGTTAATTTTAATTTGATTTCCCACCTTACGTAATCGATTACGTAAAATTATAATAATTTAACATTTGTATAAAGTTTTAATTTTAATGCAAACTTATTAATGTGTTGAAAAACAGTATTATATTTTTTTATTTATATTGAAAATAAATAATGTGTCCGCACACGTAGTGTTAAAAAAAATACTATATTTGAACTAATTAACTCAAATACATACAAATAATTATGATGAAATAAACTTAAAATATGATTCCCTGTTAAAGGGAAGTAAATAGAAATAATAACAATAACAAACTCAATTATGAATAGTAAAATTAACATGAAGTTAAAATCTGATATTTGCTATAGAAAATATAGATTTAAAACTTCTTTATCAACGCTTTTAGCATTAATTTCAATTATTGGTATTAATGCCAACTCATTTTCTTCAAATGAAGTATTAGGATTAAGTCATTTTACAACATTAACTTATGAAGAAATTCAACAATCTGAAATAAAAGGAACAGTTTTAGACGAAGCAGGAGCACCACTCCCAGGATGTTCAATTATAATTAAAGGAACACAAATTGGTACAGATACCGATTTTAATGGTAATTTTTCCATTAATGCAAATGAAAATGATATACTTGTTATATCTTATTTAGGATATTTAACTAAAGAAATTCAAGTAGGTAAGCAAACAAATATTAAAGTAAGTTTGTCTCTAGATGTATCAAATTTAGATGAAGTAGTAGTTGTAGGATTTGGAACTAAGAAAAAGGCTAATGTAACAGGAGCAACTTCTTCAGTTGATATGGGGGATATTTTAGCGAATAGACCTGTAACAAATACACTTCAAGCTATTCAAGGGACTGTACCAGGGTTGCAAATTACTTCTAATTCAGGACAACCAGGAGAGCAAGGTTTAGGGTTTAATATTCGTGGAACAACATCAATAAATGGAGGTAGTCCATTAGTATTAGTAAATAATGTACCTGTAAGTATAGAAGATGTAAATCCACAAGATGTTGAATCGGTTACAGTTCTTAAAGATGCAGCAGCATCTTCAATTTATGGAGCAAGAGCAGCTTTTGGTGTTATTTTAATAACAACTAAAAAAGGAGTTAAAAATCAATCTATAAAACTAAATTATTCTTCTACATTTAGTTTTAGTACACCAGAAGATATTCCTGAGAAAGCATCAACTTACGATTTTATTCACGCATTGAATGATTGGGGTACAAATCCTTTTTTTACAGGTCAAGATATTCCAACTTGGATAGGTTTTTTAGAGGAGAATAAAACAAATCCAAATCAATACCCTAATGGATATGCAGAATATAATGGTTTAAGATATCCATTAGTAGATACTGATTTAATAGGAGCTTTTTTAAACAATTCGGGAGTTACACAAATTCATAATGTTAATTTTAGTGGTGGTACTGCTAAATCTTCTTATCGTGTTTCAGCTGGATTTAGTGATGAAGATGGTATTATTGTAACTGATAATGATAGTTATAAAAAATACAACTTAAATGCTAATTTAAATACAGAATTAACTTCTAAACTAAACTCAAGTACTAGTATTTTTTACAGAAATAGTGAAAGAAGTGATGCTATTGGAAGTTTTCAAGATGCTATTCGTTTTAACCCATATACACCAGCGGATGGAAATCATGTATTTGATGATGGTAGAGAAGTTCCTTACCAGACACCTGCTAATATGGAAAGGTTAGGAGTTGCTCCTGTTACTTTGACTGATAATATTAGATTATTCCAAAAATTAGATTTTACACCTATTAAAGATTTAACAATTACAGGTGAATATACTTTTGAAAAAGGGAATACAGATGTGATATCAGGAAATAACCAAGTTTTAACAGTAAATCCTGACAGATTTGTAATTAATCCTGTGAATCCTGAAAATACATTTTATAGAAAGCAAAACAGTAAATTTATTTACAATGCTTTAAATATTTATGCAAAATATAATAAAAGTATTGGAGACCACAATATTACTGTGTTAGGAGGTATGAATAAGGAGAATAGAGAAAATGAATGGATGTGGGCTAAAAAAACAAATTTAATTAGTGTTGATTTACCGTCTCTTTCTGGCGCAACAGGTGATTTAACTGGTGATGATGGATTTGGTGAATGGTCTGTAATGGGATATTTTGGAAGACTGAACTATAATTATAAAGATAAATACATGTTAGAGGTAAATGGTCGTTATGATGGGTCTTCAAGGTTTCCAGAAGATGATCGTTTTGGTTTCTTCCCTTCATTTTCTACAGGTTGGAATGTTACTGAAGAAAAATTTATGGAAAATATTAACGTAATTTCTTTATTAAAAGTAAGAGCTTCATGGGGAACAATTGGTAACCAAAATACTTCTAGTTTATACCCTGCGATTCCTGGAATGGGAGTTCAAAATGCTAGCTGGATCAATCCTAATACTGGGTTTAGATATGTTTCTTTAGGGCTTCCACCGTTAGTAAGTTCAAGTTTTACTTGGGAAGAAGTTCAAACTACTAACTTTGGTTTGGATGCACGATTATTAAATTCAAGATTAACAACATCTTTTGATATTTATACAAGAAAAACGTTAGATATGTTAGCTCCAGGAGCTGAATTACCAGCTGTGTTAGGTGCAAGTGCTCCATATCAAAATGTTGCAGACTTAGAATCAAAAGGTTGGGAATTAGAAATCTCTTGGAAAGATAAGGTAAATGATTTTTCATATAATGTTGGTTTTACGCTTTCAGACGGAAAATCAAAAGTTACAAAATTTGATAACCCAGCAGGTTTGTTAAGTCAATATTATATAGGTAGAAACTTTGGAGAAATTTGGGGTTATGTTACAGATGGTTATTATACTGTTGATGACTTTGTAGAAGGAACTTTAAATGAAAATTTAACTGGAGGAACTTTAAAGGATGGTATTCCAGCCTATAAAGGTAGAAATCCCAACCCAGGAGATGTTAAGTTTAAAGATTTAAATGATGACGGTGAAATTTTTTCTGGTAATAATACTTTAGAGGATCCGGGAGATAGAAAAATTATTGGAAACAGTACAAGACGTTATCAATACGGTATTTTTGGAAATGCTTCATATAAGAATTTTGATCTTTCATTTTTATTAAATGGAGTTGGAAAAAGAGATGTTTATAACAGTACTGCAATGCGTTTTCCTTATACACATGAATTTGGAGTTGTTTACAAGCACCAGTTAGATTATTGGACACCAGAGAATACAGATGCTTTTTTCCCAAGAAACTATGCATTGGGTGGAGTAAATTATGGTTTAAATAGAACTACACAAACAAAATACTTATTAGATGGTTCTTATTTAAGAATTAAAAATATCACTTTAGGGTATAATATGCCGAGTTCTATTTTGGAAAAAGTTAAAATTGATAGATTGAGATTTTATGTAGCTGGTGAAAACTTATTAAGTTTTGACAACTTGCCAGATGGTATTAATACTGAACTTACTGATAAAGGAGATGGAGGTACTTATCCATATTTAAGAAGTTTTTCTGTAGGTTTAAATTTAACCTTTTAATTTAAAAACTAAAAATGATGAAAAAAATTAACATATTTATATCATGTACACTACTGTTATTAATAACAGCTTGTAGTGAAGATTATTTGGAAAAATTCCCAAAAGATCAATTAACAGAAGCAACAACATTTACTACAAATACAAATTTTGAAACATATGCTTGGGGATTATATTCTAATTTAAATATATTTAATGATGCAGGCGGTTGGGGACATTTTGATTTTATTGATTCAGAATATCACGGTGATTTATTAATGAGTTCAAGTGGTTCTCTGGGATCCTCTTGGTTATGGCAAAGGGTAACTGTACCAAGCTCTAGTAGTAATTGGAATAGTCCTTATGTAAATATTAGAAAGGCTAACTTAATGATTGATAATATTGACAATAGTCAATTAACAGCTGTCGAAAAAGATCATTGGAGAAGTGTAGGTTACTTTTTTAGAGCTTATCAGTATATTAAACTTATTAGTAAATATGGAGCAGTACCTTGGATTGATAAAGCATTAAGTGATGGAGATGTTGAGGCTTTATATGGGGAAAGAACATCTAGAGATATTGTGGCTCAGAACATACTTAACGACCTTAAATGGGCTGAAGCTCATTTAAATGAAGATGGAAATGGTAATAACACCATTAATCCAGATGTAGTTAGAGTTTTGATTTCTAGATTCGGATTATTTGAAGGTACTTGGAGAAAATACCACAGCTTAGGAGATGAAAATACTTATCTTCAAGCTAGTGCAGACGCTTCTGCTCAACTTATTGAAAACCACCCAAGTTTACACCCTAAATATGATGAAGTTTTTAATAGCATATCTTTAGAAGGAGTTAATGGTATTTTATTATACAAACAATTTGAATATGGTCAATTAACAAACAGAGTTTCTTGGTGGAATAGAAGTTCTATTGGAACAGGAGACTTAACTAAAAAAGCAGTAGACTCTTATTTATGTATTGATGGTCAAACAAGATGGACAAGCCCATTATTTGACGGAGATCAAGATGAATATGATGAATTTAGAAATCGTGATGAAAGATTATATTTTACTGTGGTACCACCTTTTAGAGTAGATACTGATGGAAAAAACCAGCTTACTTGGGAGTATACCGATAATCCTAAACATAGAGAATATATAGACTTGATGGAGAATCTAACAGATGGTTCTCATAAATCTTTACCTACAGCTAATTGGAGAGGTTTAATTGTAAGAACGTCTCCACATTTTAGAAAATTTAATGAAGGTCATGGGTATAATGTAAGTTATACCGGTTATAGAGGCTATAAACATTATAACAGATTTGTTGATGAACAAGATGCAGACATTCATGACGGTCCAATTTTTAGAATGGGTGAAGTACTTGTAAATTATGCTGAAGCGATGTATGAATTAGGGAAATTTACTCAAAATACTGCAGATTTGACCATTAATAAATTAAGAGAAAGAGGAAGTGTAGCTCCATTGACAATAGGAAATGTTTATGATGATCCTACTAGAGATACTAGTGTAGATCCAATACTATGGGAAATAAGAAGAGAGCGTGGTATTGAATTAATGAGTGAAGGATTTAGATTTGATGATTTAAGAAGATGGAAGAAGGTAAATGAATATGCAGGTGTTGAAAAATTAGGGCGTTATGTTGTAAATGCAAACTATAACAATACACTACCAATTCAAGGAGGTGCTTCTGAAGGATATATTTCACCATTTGGTGTTCCTCCAGGATTTTTAGATCACTATTACTTATATCCAATTCCATCAGATCAAATAGTTTTAAATCCTAAAATCACACAAAACCCTGGTTGGTAATAATTGATGTTACTAATAATTGAAAATATACATATTTAATATTTGAGTTAATAATATCGTATATTATTTGATTAATCTACGTTAAGGCCTAGAGAAGTATTTATTTTTCTAGGCTTTTAAAATTAAATACTTTTTATTTTTTGTAAATTTTACTAAATTTTTTTGAGGTCTTTTAAATCGCTTCCCTTGTTTACAATTTTACCATAAATTTTTTCCAATAACCTTGGGACACCAGGTATAAAATTAGATATAACTTCTTTTAATTATCTTCTAATTATCAACCGATTCTACAAGATAAATTTCAAATTTAATATATTGCCAAATCTTTGGATTGAATACAAGCTTTTAATTTATCTACTTTATGATAATTGTCTATAGATTCACCTAACTCTAATAAGGATTATCAATTTGATTTAACTGAAACTTCATCAAATGAATAACTATCTTTTAGTTAGGTGTTGTTTTTTATGTTGTTAACTTGTTCTGTTAATTCTTCATCTGATACATAATACAAAACGACATCTTAATGGTTGATTATAAATTCATAATTATTAAAGGATCTTGTGAGGTACAAAGGAACATTTTAAGCACCTATTTGAAGTACAGCATTATCTAACATACTCCATTCTATTGTAAGTTACATTGGCAATTTTATTAGGCATATGTTTATTTTACATAAATACAAAATAGAAATAAAAAAAGGATTTCATTATTGTGAAATCCTTAATTATAATTATAAAGAGTAATTTTTTATAGTTTAGAAAGGCGTGTTAAACTACTTTTCCCTTCTTGTAATAAACTGTCGAGGTTAGTTGGTTTTGTAGTAATATTGAATTTTGCTACAGTTTTATTTAAAAGTTCTAATTCTTTAGTCATTTTTCTATTTGTAAAATCTTCTCTTAAGATTCTAATCTTTTCAGCATCTTGTATACCTTCTCTTAAAGTTTCAAAACGGATAGAGCTTCTGTTGTTAGGATAAACAATATACGTATCACCTGCAGGCCAAGTTCTAAATCTAGAGTCTTGTAGCGGGTTTTCTACCCAACTATTATAAGCCCAACGTAAAAAACCATCAAAATTTGCAGCAATACTATACCAGCCAATAAAAACACCCTCAGCAGGTGGTGAAAACGTAAATACATTAGGGAAACTGTCTGAACAACAAACATAATGTGTACTTACATAGCCATTTTTTTTACGCAAATCTAAATCTTCTTGATCTATAGTTGCTCCAAAGGCTACGGATAAATCTTTCAATTCATTTGGGTATAATTTATAGCTTTTATGGTTATCGGCAAATGAAACTCCAAATTCTGGCGCAATTTCATTTAATAAATTTAACATGGCTTTCATTTCTTTTGGTCCACGCTCATCCATTGCCATTCTGGTTATATTATTCCAGCCTTTGTTTTGTAAATGTTTTTTGAATTGCGTTAAAAAAGGTATCCATAATTCTTCATATTCTTTTGAACCAGGAACAGCTTTTATTTTTATTTCTTTATTTTCTTGTTCATCAAAATAATAAAATTCATTTCCCCAAGGAACCATAGAGTAACAGCTAATTTGATTTTTGATTCCTAAATCCATCATAAATTGCACCCAATTATCAAAAATGGTATAATCATATTCCCAAGAACCGTCAGTTTTCTTTTTCCAAGTAATCATTGCTTCAAACTGATCAAAGGTTTGTCCGCCCCAAGGTCTTTTATTCAACGAAACTGTAATTGCTTTTTGTCCTGCATCAGCCAATTGCTTCATTATTGGGTGTAATAAATCCCAGTGTTCTTTACTCCAAGGTTCAACGTTATTAAAACGCGCTACGGCAAACGGGTTTTGCCATAAATCTAAATGAAATTTCCAATCACTTGGCGCAGGTAAGGTTTTTGGAAGTACTTCAATATTTAATTTAAAAAGTTGTGTTTTTTGACCTTCAATATTTAATTTTAAGGTACTAGTATAATTTCCAGCTTTTGCATCATTAGGAACATTTATGGTAAGCCATAATGGTCTTGTTTCATTCGCTTTTATAGCATAAGAATTCACATTATCTAGTGCATCAGCCGCCAATGAAGAAGCAAAATCTTCAGGCTTTCTATATCCACAACCACCTGCAAATTCATCTGTAATTACATATTTTACAAATCTTGCAGTAGCAATATCGGCAGCTAGTTTATTTCCATCTGGACTTGTAAAATCAGAAAAATTGACACTAACATTAGTAATTGAATCGGTACTCCATAATGCCATTTGCAAAGAAACGCGTTCACCTTTCCAAGCTTCACCATTCCAAGAAGTTTTATTACCTACAGGTACTTCACTTTTAGTAAATCGTTTGTTTACAGAAACTATGGAGGCTTGTAGGTTTTGTGCTACAGTACTCCATTCAGAAGTTTTTTGAGGTGATGGATCTAAAGGCTCTTCATAGGTAGTTGCTATAACAATAGGTTTTGAAGTAGTAGTGCAAGCGACTATTAAGATAAGTAAGAAAAATGTAAATATTTTGTGAAATTTCATGATATTATTTTTTTTGAATTAAAAATGTTGCTTCCATTGGAAAATGATCTGATAGATAATGTGTTGGTTTATTATTGTGTATAGTTGTATTAATACAGTTTTTAGCGAGGTTAGGACTAACAAAAATATAATCTATGCGTTCTTTAAAATTATTTACTTGCTCTTTATTTAAATACTCCCCAATTAATGCAGGTGTTGGATAGCTATATCTTTTTTCACTATCTATAAAAATTTGAGCAACATCAACAGTCGGTATTGAAATAAAAGTTGAGATTACACTGTAATCATAATTTTTATTTAGGGTGTTTTTAAATTTATTTTCAGGTTTATTATCACCTTTTAAATATTTATTTAAAAGCTTGGTGTTATTTCTTAGGTAGTCTCCATCAAAAGGGGAATGTGCATTAAAATCACCTAAAACTATATAATTTTTAGTATTGCTAGATGCAATTTTATCTTTAATTATAATCGCTTCTTTTTTTCTAAATTTTTGATCTGAAGGTGATAGGTGGACTACAAAAAAATCAATGCCATAAGTTTTACAATGCAATAAACCGTGCCACATCCCTTCTCTAACTTTATCAATTAGATTGATTGGAGATTTAGAAGTTAGCCCCACAGAATAGCCATTTTCTTTTAGTAATATAGCATAAGAATGTCCCCATTTTAGAGCATCTTTTTCTAATTTTTCTTGAGTATATCCATTAAGTTCTTGTAAAGCTAAAACATCGGGATCTTTAGATTGCACCCAATTTATAAGATTAGACTTTCTATCTATTGCCTTACCCCATTCAAATCCATTCCAAATATTATATGTTATTACTTTTAAAGTATCATTCTGAGCTTTTAATTTCCCTATTGATAGTAGAAGAATAAGAATTGGTAATATTTTTTTGATTAATACAATCATAAATAAAAATTAATTGTTAACTGTTATTTGATCTGGCCAAGGAACTAAATTTCCTGTTGCTGTATTTGTTGGCATTTGAGCATCAACACTTCTTAAATATTTACCTAGTTCAATAGCAAGTGATTTTACTTTTTCTTTTTTAGTAGAAGCAAAATTTGTGGTTTCACCAATATCAGTTGCTATATTAAACAATTCGAAATTTTGGTTTAAGTGGTAGTAAATTAATTTCCAATCGCCTTTTCTAATAGTACTAGTAGCCCCAATACCTGGTCCGGTTGGTCCCCAATTATTAGGATAATGCCAAAATAATGCTCTATTATTAGTTGTATTATTTGTACCTTTTAAAATATCTGTAAAACTTTTACCATCTATTTTTTGAACAGTTTTATACTCAGAAATTCCTGCAAGTTCTAATATAGTAGGGAAGAAGTCTTCAATAATTACAAAACTATTAGAAGTTGAATTTTCTTTTGTTACCCCAGGCCATTTTACAAGCATTGGTTCTCTAATTCCACCTTCGTGTACGGAACCTTTTCCGCTAGATAAAGGCTTATTGTGGCTATGCTTTTTACCACCACGAGCATAAGCACTTAATCCTCCGTTGTCAGACATGAAAAGAATTATAGTATTTTCTGAAATGCCTTTTTCTTCCAAATGATTCATTAAATCACCTAAACTTTTGTCCATACCTTCAATCATTGAAGCATATTTAGCCTCAGTTGGTTGTAAACCTTGGTCTAAATATTTTTGTTCAAACCTAGGGTCTCCTTGTATTGGTGTATGAACAGCATAATGCGCCATATTTAAGTAAAAAGGTTTATTTTGTGCTATGGCTTCATCTATAGCAATTATTGATTTTTGAGTTAAAGCTTCGGTTAAAAATATTTCTTTACCATGATATTCTTCTAAATTTTGCACATCCCATCTAGTATTTTTGTCAGGCGATTGTTTAAAATCTTTCTTTCCAAAATAACTACCAGGTTGCCCTGCAGACGAGCCTCCAATATTTATATCAAAACCAAAAGCTAAAGGGTTTTCACCAGGAGTTTTTATAGCCCCAAAATGTGCTTTTCCTACATGAATTGTTCGGTAACCATTATCTTTTAATATTTGTGGTAAGGCAGTAATTTCTACAGAATAAGGAATTGAATCTGTTGGCTGAGCACCATTAACATTCCACTCAGGATGTTTCAATCCTTCTACAGATCCTACAGGATCTTGATCTCGATTAAAAGTCCAATTAGTAACTCTGTGTCTGGCAGCATTCATCCCTGAAATTAAACTTACTCTGGTAGGAGTACAAACTGGTGTAGCATACGCTTGTGTAAATTTCATTCCTTCATTTGCCAATCGCTCCATATTTGGAGTATGATAGATTTTATTTAAAGGAGTTTTTTCTTTCCAAAAAGGAACAGATGTATCTTGCCAGCCCATATCATCAACCATAAATAAAATAATATTTGGTTGTTTTTTTGTAGTATCCGTTGTTCTAGAGTCTGTTTTTTTACAGGCAATAATTGTACACATACAAAGTATAATTCCTATATTTTGTATCTGTTTAAGATAGTTGTTTTTAGGTAGAAGCATATTAATATCCAAAATATTTGTTACTTAATACTTGTTCTTCTTTTGAAGGGCTTTTAAACTTAACAGTTAGCTCACTTCCACCACCACCTTGGTGAAATGTAAGTGTAATTGGATGCCATCCTTTTTTTAGAGCAACCATTCCAGATCTTAAAACCGCGGCGTGATTACCTCCATTATCTACAACTAATTTATTGTTAATATACAGTAAACTACCATCGTCGGATTTGGTTGAAAATTCAAATAACCCGTCTTCTTCTGCCATAAAATAACCTTTAAAAACCAATGAAACGTGTTCAATATTTTCAAAACCAGTTAAATTTAAGGCATTTACAAGTTTAAAGTCTGAATTATCTGCCAATTTAACATCTTCTACAACTGTAAACTTTTTAAGTGCCGACCATTGTTTTAAATTTCCTTTAGTTGGTTGTACATTTAATGGCTCTATATATACTTGTTTTTCTACATTTGAAGTTTTAACTTCACTTGCAACATTACCTCGGTAAGCAATTGTTTTTAGAGTTGTATTTTCTGAAATGGTGAACGGAGCTGTGTATTTAATTGAATTTTTAGAAGGTTTTGTTCCATCTAATGTATAATAAATTTCCATTTCTTCTAACGGACTTTCCAAGGTAATGGTAGTTGTTTCTAAAAAAGCAATTTTATCTGTTGTGCCTTTTACTGAAGGAATGTAATATGTAATATTTAATTGATCCAATCTCTGATATTGCAATCGCATGCGCTCTTGAAAATTATCAAAATTTCTGTCTTCTTTAGAAGTCCAACCAGTTTCAGCCAACGCTAATAAACGTGGAAATGCTTGGTACTGTAATCGTTTAAAATTAGGAATTCTTTCTGCCCATAAATTAGCTTGTACGCCAAGAACGTGCTTTTCTTGTTCTTTGGTAAAATCACCAGGAACAGGCTCATAATTATATACTTTATCTAACGGAGTTGCTTCGTTTGTAAAGTCGAAATAGTATTCAAAATCTGGACAAATAATCATATCCGATCCATTGTCTGCAGCAATATACCTTGCTTTTGGAGCCCAATTTCTCCACCACATAACAGTTGCATCGTTAGATAAGCCACCGTCCACAATTTCGTCCCAACCAATAAGTCTTTTGCCTTTTGAATGTAAAAATTTTTCAATGTCCTTATTGAAGAAAGATTGTAATTCGTGTTCGTTTTTTAAATTATTTTTTTTAATGGCTTTTTGACAATTTGCACATTCTGTCCACGATTTAGTATTTACTTCGTCACCACCAATATGAATGTATTCCGAAGGAAATAATTCAGCTATTTCAGATAAAATATCTTTTGCAAATTGATAGGAAGTTTCTTTCCCTAAACATGCTGGAATAGAAAAATGTTCTCCCCAACCGGCTTCACCAGTACAAGATAAATAAGGATAATTATCGATTGCAGACTTAAAATGTCCTGGCATATCAATTTCTGGAATTACTTCAATATTTCTAGCAGCTGCATAGTTTATAATTTCTTTAATTTGTTCTTGGGTAAAAAATCCACCATACACTCTTTGACCATCTCTGTTATGATAATGTGCTTCATCTATAATAAATGAAGGATCTGTTTTTGCCAATTCATTACACTCTTTATCGTGTGAACTTTCAATTCTCCAGGCACCTTTTTCAGTTAAAAGCGGGTATTTTTTAATTTCAACTCTCCAACCTTGATCGTCTGTTAAATGCATATGGTAGGTATTTAATTTATACAAAGCCATATAATCTAAAAAGGTTTTTACGTTGTCTAAACTAAAAAAATGACGGCTAAAATCCATTTGCATTCCTCTCCATGCAAATCTTGGAGCATCTTTAATAGTGACTGAAGGTACAAACCAATCTATTTTAGTTTCTGTTGTATTTTCAATTTCAACGGGTAATAATTGACGTAAGGTTTGAACACCATAAAAATAACCAGCAGCATCACTTGCTTTAATAATTATTTCTGTAGGTGTAACTTTTAATTGATAGGCTTCATGTTGTAAACCTTCAATTTTCTGAAATTTTACAATACCATTGTTTTTTATAATGTTTAAATCAAAACCAGCAGCTTTTTTAAATAAATCGGTTAAATAATTAGCAGCCATTTGCTGTTCATCATTATCAACTGAAATAGTTGTAGCATTAGTAAACTTAAAAGAAGCATTATCTAACTGAAATTCCATTGGTTTTGGAACCAGAGCAATATTGGCTTCATTAAAAGTTGGTGAAGAAGTTGTACACGCAACAGTTAGTAACGATATAAAAAGATAGCATATATTTCTCATAAATTAAATATTTGTGTATTATAAATTATTTATTCAACAATTTTAGCATAATTTATTCCTAAAAGATCCCAACGTTGTTGAATTTTTTTTAATGATTTTTGAAATGATTTAAAGTCTTTGTTTTTAGTTGCTGTCCAGCCAACTTCTGCAAAAGCTGAAATTCTAGGAAATATTTGGTATTCAACTTCTTTAAAGGTTGGTGTCCATTCACTCCATAACTGACATCCAGAGCCATAAATATTTTTATGATATTTAGCTTCCAAACCATCTGGTATAGGTTCAAAATTATAAGCAGATTCTAATGTAATAGCTTCATAATCTTTATTTAAATAGGTTAGTCTATTTAATGAGTTTACAATGCCATAACCTTCTTTAGCAGCTCTAATAGCAAGATCTAAACTTCCATACCAAAAGTGAACTACAACATTTTTAGCCAAAGAAGTTTCAGCATTTTTATCATCTTTTTTAGCGGCAACATCTTTATGAATATTTACACCCATAATTTCGTTCCAACCCATCATTCTACGTCCGTTTTGTTCAATAAAATTAGAAATATTATTGGTGAACGAAATTTGTAAATCTGCAGGTGTTTTTATGTTGTGTTGCTTCATATAACTTTGAACAGTAGGAGATTCGTTCCAAAATTTATAGTTTACTTCATCACCACCAATATGAATATAAGGCGAAGGAAAAAGCTCAAAAAGTTCTAATAAAACATCTTTTACAAATTTTTTAACCTCAGGTTTAGTAACATCGTACACATCAAAAGTTTCAAATATAACAGGAACTTCAATTTTTTTGCCAACCGTTCCCAGCCACGGATAGGCTGCAATTGCAGCACTAGAATGACCTGGGACATCAAATTCTGGAACTATAGTAATATTTCTTTCAGCTGCATAAGCAACAATATCCTTAATTTGTTCTTGTGTATAATAACCTCCATGAGGTTTTCCCGAAGATTTACCGCTTCCCCAAGTTTCAATTTCAGAGTTTGTTCTTATTGAGCCAATCTCAGTTAGTAATGGGTATTTTTTTATTTCAATTCTCCAGCCAGAATCATCGGTTAAATGCCAATGAAAAATATTCATTTTAAGCAGAGCCATTTGATCTAATAGTTGTTTTACAAATTTTTCTCCATGAAAATAACGCGCTTCGTCTAACATAAATGCACGCCACACAAAGCGTGGGGCATCTTTAATAGTAACGCAAGGTATTAACCATTTACTAGTTTCACCAGTGTTTTTTTCAATACTTATAGGTAGTAATTGTCTAATTGTTTGAATTCCATATAAATAACCTGCATAGTTACTTGCCTTTATAGTTATTTTTTTAGGGGTTACAATTAATTGATATGCTTCAGGAGCTAAACTTTTTTCTTCGATAAAATGAATAGAAGCACGGTTATTATTAGTATTGATTTTAAAGTTAAAATTAGCAGCCAGATCAAATAAATTTACCAAATATGTTGCAGCTTTTTCTTGAACCTTATTTTCTATTGAAATAGTTGTGTTTTTAGTGAATTGAAAAGAAGATTCTTGTAATTGAAACGTATTTGGTTTTGGAATTAAAGCTATTTCAGAAGTTTCAAAACTTTTAGTTGATGTTGCACAACTTTGCAGCATTAAAACACATAAAAATACATAAATTAATGTTCGAAACATGTTTAATTAGTATTTTTTAGAATAATTAATACCTAATGAATTCCAACGTTGAAGCAATTTTTCCAATGCATTTTCAAATGATTTGAAATCTTTATTTTTATTCGCAGTCCAACCAACTTCTGCATACGCAGCAATTCTTGGAAATGTTTGGTATTGTACATCTTTATTAGTAGGAGTCCATTCGCTCCACATTTGACAACCTAAACCGAAAATATTTTGATGATATTTTTGGTCTAAACCATCAGGAATTGGGTTAAAACTATAAGCTTTTTCTAAATTTATACTTTTGTAGCCATAATCTAGATAAGTGCTGCTATGTAGGGAATTTACTATGTCGTAACCTTTTTCGGCAGCTTCAGTAACTAAATCTAAATTTCCTTTCCAAAAATGCACAACTACGTTTTTTGCAAGTGAGGTTGTAGCTTCTTTATCGTTCTTTTTTTCAGCAAAACCTTTATGAATATTTTTACCCATAATTTCGTTCCATCCCATCATTCGTCTGCCATTTTGTTCAATAAATTTTGAGATATTATTGGTAAAATAAATTTGTAAATCAGCAGGAGTTTCCAAACCTTTTTCTTTCATATATTTTTGAACACTTTCAGATTCTTCCCATACCTTATAGCCAACTTCATCTCCACCAATATGTATTACTTCCGAAGGGAATAATTCAAAAAGTTCTAATAAAACATCTTTAAAAAACTGAATAACTTCTGGTTTTGTAACATCGTAATTATCGTAATGACGACCAAAAGTTACAGGAACATCAATATCTTTTCCAGCTGTTCCTAACCAGGTATATGCGGCAATTGCAGAACTAGCATGACCAGGCATTTCAAACTCTGGTACAATTGTTATATACCTTTCTGCAGCATATGCAACAATATCTTTTATTTGCTCTTGTGTGTAAAATCCGCTATGTGGTTCACCAGCGGTTTTACCACTTTTCCAAGTTCCAATTTCTGTATCTTTACGTTTAGAACCAACCTCAGTAAGTAAAGGGTATTTTTTTATTTCAATTCTCCAACCTGCGTCATCGGTTAAATGCCAGTGCAGCGTATTCATTTTAAGATATGCCATTTCATCTAACATTTGTTTTACATTGGTTTCGCCATGGAAATAACGAGAATCGTCTATCATATATGCTCTCCATTTAAATTGAGGAGCATCATCAATTATTACAAAAGGAGCTTGAGTTCCATTATTTAATAATTGTTTTAAAGATTGAAATCCGTAAAATAAACCAGTAGTAGTTCCTCCAATTATTTCAATACCTTTTTTAGAAATAGTTAATTTATAGCCCTCTTTTTCTAATTGAGAATTAAGTTTTAAATGAATTGAATTGTTTTTAGCCTTTTTAGATTCTTTAACATTAATATTATTAGTATTGTTAAAATAATTTTGAATTAGTTTTACAATATCTTTAGTAACTGCATCACCAACAATTGTAGTTTTTTTATCAATAGAAAACTCACCATCTAAAACAGTTATATTATTTGGCTTTGGAATAATTGTAATTGCGGTATTTTGTGCTATTATGGTATTTAAAAATACTATTGTTAATACCGAAAGTAGGGTTGCTTTTTTCATTTATGTGATATTAGTTATTTTGTGAATTTATAGATGTTCTCCAATTTTTATGTATATTTTTTAACTCACTGAACACTTTAGGATGTTCATTTTTTAGGTTTGTTGTTTCACCTGGGTCAGTTTCTAAATTGTATAAATATTCGCCATATTCTAGTTCAACCATTTCATAATCAGCATTGCTTTTTGCAGCTTCACTTGCCGATCTGTATTTCCATTTTCCTTTTCTTACAGCAGTTTGCGTATTGTTATCCCACACTAAAAAATCGTGTTCTAAAGTGTTATTTGCACCAGTTAACACTTCAGTAATATTATTGCCATTAATATTTTTAGGAATTTCTATTCCTGTTAAATCACAAAGCGTTGGTAATACATCCATTGCACTAATTAGATTGTTTGAAGTAGTGCCTTTTTGATATTCTTTAGGATAAGAGATTATTAAAGGAACTCTAATTCCGCCTTCATATAATGTGTATTTAGAACCTTTGTACGGACTATTATTTGCATAAATAGGTGTAGAGCCTCCATTGTCACTTATAAAAATAATTACAGTATTTTTATCTAAGTTATTTGCAGCCAAATAAGCTGTTACTTTTCCAATTTCTTTATCTAAAAAGTGCAACTGACCTAAATAATGTGCGCGACCTTCAGCGTTGTTTGGATAACGTCCTTTTTGATACCAATCGTAATATTCTTCTTTTGAAGGATCCCAATCGTGATAGCCTTTTAAACCATTTTTTTCTAAATACTCTTTAGGCAATTGATGCGTAAAATTATGAACAGCGTTAAAAGATAATTGTAAAAAGAAAGGATTTTCTTTATTCTTTTTAATGAAGTCTCTTGCTTTTAAACCAAATATTTCTGTTGAAAAACCGATAGTATCTACTTTTTCTTTATTATTCCATAAAGCTTGCTGTCTTAAACTTTGACCCTTTTTTTTATGTGTAGTTTTTACTTCATTAAAAGCAGTTTCAAGAACATCACTATGATTTAAATAGTGTTTTCTTGGTGAAGTATGTCCGTAATAATAGTCGAAGCCATGATTTAAAGGAAAACTTCTGTTGGTAACATCAGATTCGTACGAACCGTAATGCACTTTACCAACATAACCAGTTGTATAATTTTTAGTTTTTAATAATTCTGGAATTGTTTTAAAATCTGGATTGTGTATTCCTTTACCTCCGTACCAGAATGTTCCCCAGCGTTGTTGGTAACTTCCAGTAATTAAACCACCTCTAGATGGACTACAGATAGATGAAGTTGCATATGCATTTGAAAAATAAACTCCACTAGTTGCAATGGCATCTATACTTGGGGTTTTTACATCTTTAGCAACATTGGTAAAACTTAAATCTGCATAGCCTATATCATCTACAACTATTAAAACAATATTAGGAGATTTATTTACTAAATTGGTTTCTCTTTTTTTCTCACTACATGAGGTGTATAAAATACAGAAAACAAAACTTAAAACAAGGAGGTAATACTTCATAAATTAATTTTTGGTTTTAGTGTTGTGATAATCAGCCCCTTTTTTACTTTTTTCACAAGATTTTACCCAATCAAATAGTTCTTTTTTTAATTGGTTGGCTATTTTTGGGTATTTATTAATAATATTATTTTTTTCTTTAGGGTCATTTATAAGATGATACATTTCAAAATTCTTATCCTTACCATTTCTAATTAGTTTATAAGTATCAGTTACCCAAGACATTCTATCTGGGTATTGAAACCCAATGGCAGAATTTCTTTTTATTTGATCTCCATAAATGGCATTGGTTAAATCAATTCCATCAATAGGGTAGGCACTCTTATTTTTTATATCTAGCATTGCTAAAATTGTAGGGAAATAATCACTAGTAACCGAAGCTATTTGGGTAATTTTACCTGATGAAATTTTTTGAGGCCAAACACAAAATGAAGGAACTAACAAACCACCTTCATATAAATCTCTTTTTTTACCTCTGTAGATTCCAGCAGTTGCAGGAGTGTTTACTTCAGGACCATTATCAGAAGCAAACCAAATCATTGTATTATTTGATACTTCTTGTTTTTTTAAAAAATCATTTAGTCTTCCAATTTGAGTATCCATTGCAGTAATACTTCCATAATAGAGCTGTTCTTGATGAGAATATTTTGAATATTCATCTCTATTTTTCTTGTTAGTTACTACTGGTAAATGTGGAGTATGAACCCAAATGACTGTAAAAAAAGGAGTGTTGCTTTTTATGGCTTTTTTCATGAAAGGAATAGCTTTATCCATGATAATTTTGGTGTTTTCTCCTTTTATATCTTGCATTAAAGCCTTTTTCTCTTTGCCAGTCCAGTAGGATGTTCCGTAATTTTTTGTGTTTTTATTTTCTATTGCAGACCAGCCATATCTCCAACTTTCCCCTTTTTTTTCATCAAAAATTTCAGGATATACTAAAGGATCAAAAGTTGGTATTTTAGATTCAGTTACAAAATACTCATCAAAGCCATGCATGGCAGGAGTAGAGTAGTGTTCATAATTTTCTGGTTTTCCTCTGTTAGCATCTTTTTCTTTAGTTGTAAGTGTGCCTAAATGCCATTTTCCAAAAATACCTGTGTGATAACCTTCAGTTTTTAAAATTTCAGCAAGGGTGATTTCCTCTTTTTTTAATTTTCCTGTATTGGCAGTATAAATACCTTGTCTGTATGGGTTTCTACCAGTTAAACAACTTGCTCTTGTGGGTGAGCAGACTGGAGCAGCAGCATAAAACCGTTTGAAAGTAACACCACTATTTGAGAGTTGATCTAAGTTGGGAGTTTTAATGATTTTATTTCCGTTAAAACCTACATCTCCCCAACCTAAATCATCTGCCATAATTAGTATAATGTTTGGTCTATCAGCAGCATTCATTTTGTTTTGAGCAATAGTATAGTTAACCGTACCTATAAAAAGATAAAGTAGTAAAATACCCTTAGCTTTTTTAAGTTTATTATAAATTTTAAACAAAGAAATCATATTTTATTAAATTGTTTTTTACTAATCAAAATTGGTTTCAAATCTTTTTTATCATTTTAATACTGTGTTCGAACACAAATCTATACTTTAAAAAATAGATTTCAAAGTAAAAGCGTAATAATTACGTTTATTATTTTTTCCATTAAATTTTCTGCAAAACACACAATATTATTAGTTATTACTAAATCAATTCCAGTTATTTATAAATAATTGTTGCATTTCGGGGTATTTATCGTCGGTATCTTTTAAAAGGTTTCTTTGTGTTTTTAGCTCTTCTTTTAATTCTTTAATAATATCACTATAAACAGGATTATTATATTGGTTACTATTTTCTTTAGGGTCATTTTTTAAATCATAAAATTCCCAAGCAGGAGTTGTAGTTTCATTGGAAGAGCCCGTCATATCTAGTGAAAGACCATAAAAGAAAGCCAATTTGTATCTTTCAGTTCTAATTCCAAAATGTGCTGGTCTTATTGGATAATGTTGCCAATACCTGTAGTAAGCTGCTTTTCTCCAGTCTTTAGAGGTATTTCCTTTTAAATTTTCTCTAAAACTATTACCTTGCATAGACACAGGAGTTTCAATTCCTGCATAATCAGCAATTAATGCTGGAAAATCTATATTTAGAATAATATCATCAATTCTTTGTCCACCATTAATTTCTTTTGGATAACGAATTACAAAAGGCATTCTAAGGGATTCTTCATAAATCATTCGTTTGTCAAAAAAACCATGTTCCCCTAAAAAATAACCTTGATCTGCAGTATAAATTACGACAGTATTTTCGGCAAGGCCAGATTTTTCTAAATAATCTAGTAGTTTTCCAATGTTATCGTCAATTGCTGCGCCAGAACGCATAAAATCTTTTACTAATTTTTGATATATTTTTTTTCGAGCAGTAACGGAATCCATTCCTTTAATTGTAAACGGAAGTTCAGGATATTTACACCACCAACTATCTGGGTCAGCGGAAGCAGTTTCCCATCTTAAACCTAAATTTTCTAATGTTTGACCTTCAAAAGTTCTTTCGGAATTTTTCGAATAAAAATCTAATAGGTTTGCTGGTTCTGGAATTTCTTGATCTTTGTATAAATTCTTAAATCTGTCTGGAAAATCAAAAGGTTCGTGAGTAGCTTTAAAATGTGTCATTAACATAAACGGCTTGTCGTTTTTTCTGTTTTCTAGCCATTTAATAGATAAATCTGTAATTACATCGGTTGAAAAACCTTTATGGATATCCCATTCTTCAGCAGGTTTATTAAAATTTTCTGAAGTTCTTAAAATAGGATCCCAATACCTACCCTGATCGTGTAAAATATTATAATAATCAAAACCACTAGGCTCTTTTTTTAAATGCCATTTACCAATAATTGCTGTTTGATAACCGTTGTTTTTCAAAACTTTGGCAATGTTTAAGCTGTCAGGTTCCAACGGATCGTTTAATGTGTAAACACCATTTTTATGGCTGTATTGTCCTGTTAAAATAGTTGCTCTACTTGGAGTGCAAATAGAGTTTGTACAAAAGGCGTTATTTAAAACAATTCCTTCATCTGCTAATTTTGAAATATTAGGAGTTTGCACATAGTCTTTTAGTACACCACCATAAATTCCCCAAGCTTGTGAAGTATGGTCGTCTGACATGATAAAAAGTATGTTGGGTTTTTTAGGCGTTTTATCAGTTTCAGTAAATTTACAACTAGAAAAAGTTAGTAGGTAAAAAATACATATTAATGATTTAAGGAAAGTTGTTTTGATTGAATAGCTCATATTAATCTTGTTTTTTATAGCTAGGATTTAGCTGAGATGGAACTGGTGCATTTGTTTTTTTTCGCCAAGAATTCATTTTTTTAAGAAGCTTTGCGGTTAGCGTTGGTTTGCTCTTTGCTAAATTGTTTTCTTCTGAAATATCCTTTTCTAAATTATATAATTCAATTTCATTATGTTCAAAATAGTGATGCAATTTCCATTTCCCATAGCGCATTGTAGTTCCAGGTCTTGTTCTAAAATAAGGATCTCTACCAGTATTTGTATTAAAGCCTTTTTCTGCCTGTAAATAAATAGGGAAATGCCAAAATAAAGGACGTTTTTTAATTTTACCTGTTTCAAATAAAATAGGAGCAAGACTAATACCATCCAATACTTGTTTTTTATGAGGAGGTATATTTGTTATATCTAAAAATGTAGGATAAAAATCGATGTTATTTACAGGTGTTTCAGTTGTAAGTCTTGGTTTTATTTTGTTTTTCCAACTAATAATTAAGGGTACACGTGTTCCACCTTCATAATAAGATCCTTTTCCATGTTTTAAAGGAGTTTGTTTTGAAACCGTATGAAGTCCTCCATTATCTGATGTGAAAATAATAAGTGTGTTTTTTGTTAAATTTAACTTTTCAAGGGTATTTATTATTTTGCCAACATTAAAATCCATTGCTTCAACCATAGCTGCATAGTTTGGGTTGTTGTGGTTTTCTGTTACTTTTTTATGTTGGTATTTTTCAATCAATTCTTTTTTACCTTGTATTGGTGTATGAACTGTATAGTAAGTCATATACAAGAAAAAAGGCGTGTTTTTATATGTATTTAGAAACGAAATTGCTTCGTTTGTTAATCTATCGGTCAAATATTCACCTTTTGGTCCGTTTTTTAATTCCTTATTATTATAAGGGCTGAAATAAGAAGTAGGATGCCCAGCATGAGTTCCTGCTATATTAATGTCAAATCCTTGAGATTTTGGATCTTCTCCCAAATGCCATTTTCCAATTGATGCTGTTGTGTAGCCAATCTTTTTTAGTGTTTCGGCAATAGTAATAATACTATCATGAAGAATTGTTTTGTTTGGAGTAGGAATTAATTTACGATGCTCACTTTTTCCTCTTTCAGAACTATTAACTGTATAAATACCATGTCTTGGACTGTACATTCCTGAAAATAAACTTGCTCTACTTGGTGCGCAATTTGAAGCAGAAGCGTAGGCGTTGGTAAATTTTATTCCTTTTGTCGCTAATTTATCAATATTAGGAGTTTCATAAAAAGTACTTCCATAACAACTTAAATCTGTATAACCTAAATCATCAATATTTATATAAATAATATTGGGTTTTTGTTGAGAATAAAAAGCATAACTTATTAATAAAAATAAAACTGTTAGTATTTCAATTCTTTTTGGAAAAATTTTTAGTGAATTCATCATAATTTAAGTTTAAAACCTTTTCGTGCTAAAAATCCAGTAAATAAGACGACTAATAACGCATAAATTAAAGAAATGAATAATCCCATAGTACCTGAATTATAAAAATCGGGTAATCGAAAACCTGTAATTACTCGTATTGGATAATAGAAGTACGGTATTAAATAGCAAGTTAGAGTTGCGGTACCTGCTGGTTCAATTATTTTTGCCCAATTGACCTTGCCTTTTACATCTACAATATAATGGAACAAATAAAATAAGAAGAATCCAATACCGATACTAATTCCAGACCAAGCTGGTGTACCCTGTAACTTAGAAATTCCCCAATACGGTTTTGTTGCAAAACCATAAGCAATAAAAAAGATACTTATTAGTGAAAAGATTCCAAAGATTATAAACTCATTTTTGTTTGCAATCTTTTTATAAAGTAAGGTAGCAATAATACCAGCAGTTGTAAAAGCAGGAATTGTACCTCCATAAATGGTGTTAAATATTGATAAAATTGAATTTGATTTAGGAAGTATTTCAAATGCATGCAGTAATTGAAGTGAGCTAAAAATTATGAATAAAATAACCATTAATTTTAAGCTTCTATTTGCAAAAAGATACACCAAAGCATTTATAAAATATGCCCAACCAATTAATCCAAGAATTCCCCACCATTGAGTTGTCATCCATTCGGTTCCATCTGTTCCTCCTTTATAAATGATTGCTAAAAAAAGTAGTAATAAAAACCCAAATCCTTTTAAATAATTATGCCATTTTAAAGGAATCGGACTCTTGCTCCAGTTTATCCAAATTAAGAATACAGCAAACGCCATTAAAATGCACCAATAGGATATGCTAATTAACATACTATTACTATTTCCTGTTTCATAATTAACCATATATATGCCAATTATTATTAAGGATACAGCTCTAATAATAATATGTTTTAAGTTTGAAATTACACTTTTTCCAATTTTTATTCTGTATTCAATTGCTAAAGGAATACTTAAGCCAACAATAAATAAAAACAACGGAAAAATGATGTCTGAAAATCCTAAATAATCTTCATTATAGTTTGCGTGTCTTAACCATTTAGGAACATTTGTTAAGGTAGGAAAATCGTTTACCCATAACATTAAGAACATTGTGACTGCTCTTAAAACATCAATTGAAGCTATTCTTGGTAATTTCATTAAATTCTTATTTATTTAATTATAATTTCATCAATAAAAAACCACGCAGGGTTTCCAGCGCCTGTGTGCCAATCTGGACATGTTCCAATTCCTTTAATATTAATTTTTACGTATCTACTTTTTAGATTTAGGTTTAGAGAAGCAGTGTTTGTGTTATTTTCTTTTTTTGAAAGTTCAATTTCTTTAATAGTATTGTTGCTAAACTCTTTTCCATTTTCAGAAAAGCTGACTTCAAATTCTTTTGGAGGAAAAATCCAATTGCCAAATGATGAAAGATAACTTAAACTAATTTCTGAAATATCTTTTTTTGATTGTAAATCAATAATAAAGTCTAAATTTTCACCTTCTTGTCCAATCCACTGACCAGTGCTATAATCTGCATAGCCTAGTTTTCCGTCTAATAAAACTTCAATATTTTTATAATTAGAATGTAGTTTACTTTTAGCTGAAATCTCTCCGGTTAATCCAATATGGGTAACTGTTTGAATTTTTTTTGGAATATCGTTTTTACTGCCGTGTTCCCAAGAAGTATAGGTTTCAATAAGTTCTTCCACAATTTCAGGATATGTATCAGCAAGGTTTTTCATTTCAGAAATATCAACACTTAAATCGCTTAAAAACAACGCATCTTCTTCAAAATTTAGCGTTCCTTTATGTGAAGTGTCTTTAGGATTTCCAATAAGTTTCCAATTTCCTTTTCTAACAACCCACTGATTTCCATATTTCCAAAAAGCTGAGGTTCTTGGAGTACTATTTGTAGGGTTTATAATCATTTCAGAGGCATCTAAACCGTCAATTGAGTCTAAAGGTGTGGTTAAATTACACAATTTTGCCAATGTTGGCATCCAATCTATATTCATTAAAAACTGATTATTAACAGTATTTTGTGGAAGTTTGTTTTTCCAATTTATAATTGTTGGAAGCCTAATTCCACCTTCAAACAAACTGCTTTTAGCACCTCTATAAGGTCCAGAATCACCACCACCATTAAAAGCACGTGTTTCTGTTGAATACCCATTGTCAGATTGATATATAATGATGGTGTTTTCTCGTATTCCTAACTGTTCTAGTGTGTCTATTAAAAATCCAATGCGTTCATCAATTGTTGAAATAAAAGCGGCATAATCACCTCTTGGTTTTGGTGTGTTTTTGTAATAATCACGCCATTTTTTAGTAGGTTGATATGGGTAATGTGGCATATTTATAGCATAAAACATGAAAAATGGTTGTTCTTTCTGATTTTTAACAAAATTGATTGCTTTTTCAGAAGCTAAATCTGGAAAATATTCACCATCATAAAAAACTTCTTTTCCATTTTCATACAAGTCATGAACGTTAGGGCCTTCCCAATAAAAATAGTGCGAATAATTGTCAATACAACCTCTTAAATGACCAAAAGAATAATCAAAACCTTGGGCATTAGGACTGCTTTCGTCATCCATTCCTAGATGCCATTTTCCAATATGCCCAGTTGTATAACCATTGTCTTTAAATAGTTCTGCCATGGTATATTGCGAAGCAGCTAAGCCTTTTGAACCTGGTGTAGCAGAAGTGTTTCCTGCAACACCTGCATTTTGTGGATATTTACCTGTTAAAAGTGCGGCTCTTGATGGTGCGCAAACTGGTGCAGCAACATACGATTGAGTAAACCGTGTACCACTTTTTGCCAAATTATCAATATTTGGAGAATAAATGTCCTTTGCTCCATAACTTCCTAAATCTACAGCACCTTGATCGTCTGTATAAATAATAATTACGTTCGGTTTTTTTTGTGATTGTGCAAAAAGATTTGTAGCATTAATTAGTACACAAAAAATAATTGCAATAAAATTTAAGAATCTTTTTTTATTTAAAATCATATTATAATTTTTTAGGTAAAAATAGTGTCTCTGTATCATTTTTTTGAGGTTTTCCAGAAGTACTTCTACCATTATCAATATATTTCTTCATTAAAATAGTTAGTTTTTCAACAATTTTCGGATTGTTTTCAGTAACATTTGTGGTTTCTGAAGCATCAGTTTCTAAATTATACAACTGAAGTAAAGGTAACTTTAAACTTTGTGTTTCTTTTTTTGTTGGATATGACCAACCTCCAGAACCAGCACCAAAAATTAATTTCCATTTCCCTTGGCGAATAGCAAAAACACCATCAATAGAATGGTGTATGGTTGCTTCTCTAATTGGATCTTTTAGTTTTTTATCTAACAATACAGGTAAAATATTGTAACTATCTTCAGCTTCATTAGCTTGTAATTTAGTTTTTGTAATAGCTGCAGTTGTTGCCATTAAATCTGTTAAGCAAATGGTTTGGTTTGAGCTAATCCCTTCTTTTATTTGAGAAGGCCATTTTGCAATAAAAGGAATGCGATGTCCGCCTTCATAAATGTCAGCCTTATAACCTCTATAATTTTTGCTAGGTGTATGTCCGAAAGCAAGTTGTTCTTGTGTATTTGCAGCAGGAGCAAATCCATTATCGCTTGTAAATATTAGTAATGTGTTTTCAGAAATACCGTTAATTTTTAAAGCTTCTTCAACTTGTTTTACCACATCATCAACCATTAAAACAAAATCTCCATATTCACCAGCTTTACTTTTTCCTTTAAATTTGGGTGTTGGTAGAATAGGCGTGTGAGGTGCAGGTAGTGGTAGATATAAAAAGAAAGGTTTTTTGCGTTTGCTTTGTTTGTTAATGTATTCAATAGCTTTATTGGTTAAATGTGGCAATACATCTTCGTGTTTAAAATCGTTTCCAATAGGGCCTTCTCTCCAAAAACCTTTGCCAGTAGTAGCATTTATGGTGCTAATTTTTGAAGCTGTAATTTTTCTGTTTTTTATATAAAAATAGGGCGGAATATCTAGAGATGCAGTTATGCCGTAGAATTCATCAAAACCAATATCATTTGGGGTTTCTTTAATGGGTTTTTTAAAGTTAATAGTGCTGTCCTTATTTTTTTGCCAACCCAAGCCTAAATGCCATTTTCCAATACAAGCTGTTGTATATCCATTTTTCTTTAACATGGAAGCTACAGTTTCTCTATTTTTAGCAATTAAAGGTTTGTCGTAACTCCAAAGCACACCACTTTTCATCCAAGTACGCCAAGCATACCTGCCTGTTAAAATTCCATAACGTGTTGGTGTACAAACTGCAGAATTGCTATGCGCATCTGTAAAAGAAATTCCTTCAGAAGCAAGTTTATCAATACTTGGTGTTATAATTTTAGAATTGTTATTTAAGTGAGAAATATCTCCATAACCTAAATCGTCTGCTAAAATATATATAATGTTTGGGAGTTTTTTTTCTTGAGAAAAAATAGTATGATGATTTATAAGGGTAAAAGCTAACAAACAAAAGAATGTGTAGTTTTTAAATAAAATAGAAGTTTTAAGAGTATAGATGTTATTCGTAAATTTCATGTATAATTATTTTATATAATTAAAAAACAGTTAAATTTAAATAATTACTTAGGTTTTTACTATATTTTTAGACGAAGGTTCAATGTTTACATACTAATGTACAATTTTGGATTCAGCTTAAACAATTGTTCTGTTGAAATCATCTTTAAAATTTGTCATTTGATTGAAAAATGAAGCTCTTTGTCTAAATTAATACTGAAAATAATAAGAGTTTATTTAATTTTAAAGATCTTACTTAAATAAGTGGATAATGCTTTAGGAATGATTAAAAAAGGAACCATTTATTTTAGTTCTAATGGAATTATTTGGGAATATTTTGATACTTTTGAATTTGGAAATTTAATAAATAATCCTCCTCCAAGGGCACATTATTTTAATACCAAGGCAGCCTTTAGATTTGTTAAAATAGTTGTTAACACTATGGCTGGAAATAAAACATAGCCACGATCTCAGAACTTAATTTTTTGAAATAAATAAATAATGAAATTATTAAATCTAAATCACAATCACAATAAATATATTAAATATATTCCAATACTAGTTGTGTTAATTATTGCAGAAAATGTACTAGCTCAAAAATCAAGTAAGCCTAACGTTTTATTTATCATTGCAGACGATTTAACTGCAACAGCAGTTTCTTCATATGAGAATAAGTTTTGTAAAACACCAAATATTGATAAACTTGCCTCAGAAGGTACACGGTTTACACAAACGTATAGCCAATATCCTGTTTGTGGACCTTCACGAGCCTCCTTATTAACGGGTTACTATCCAAACGCAACTAAAACATATGGTTATGTAAGTGGAAGAGAAAATATTGGTGCACATAGAAATACATTGCCTCAACTTTTTAAAAATAATGGATATTACACAGCAAGAGTAAGTAAAATTTACCATATGGGTGTTCCAATAGATATTGAAACAGGTTCAAATGGTGAAGATGATGCAGCTTCTTGGACAGAGCGTTTTAACAGTAAAGGACCAGAATGGAAAGCTGAGGGTGAAGCTGAATTAGTGCAAGGAAATCCTGATGGGAAAATAGAGCGTAAAGGAGGGAATGTTATGACAATAGTTAAAGCTGAAGGAGATGATTTAGCACACTCTGATGGAAGAACAGCTGAAAAAGCAATTGAACTAATTAAAAAACACAAAAATGAGCCTTTCTTTTTGGCTGTAGGCTTTGTGCGACCTCATGTTCCTTTTGTAGCTCCAAAAAAATACTTTAAATCATATCCTTTTGAAAAAATTGAAGTTCCTAAAAAAATAAAAGGAGATTGGGATGACATTCCAGAAAGAGGTATTAATTACGTTACCAGTAAAAATGCACAAATGAATTTAGAGCAAGAAAAAAAGGCTATTGCCGCTTATTATGCAAGCGTTTCTTATATGGATGCTCAGGTTGGAAAAGTGCTGAAAACCCTAAAAGAAGAAGGATTGGAGGATAATACTATTGTTGTTTTTACATCAGATCACGGTTTTCATTTGGGAGAACACGATTTTTGGATGAAAGTTAGTTTACATGAAGAGTCTGTTAGGGTTCCAATGATAATTAAAGTGCCGGGAAAAGAACCATCCGTTTGTAATTCTTTTACGGAATTATTGGATTTATATCCAACTTTAGCATCGTTAGCAAATCTTCAATATTCTAAACATTTACAAGGAAAAAATTTAAATCCAATATTAAAAAAGTCAAAGAAAAGAGTTAGAAAAATGGCATTTTCTGTAAGTCAGGGAGGAAGAACATTTTTATTACGAACAAAAAAATGGGCTTATATTCAATATGATGAAGATGCAGCTTCTGGAATAGAATTATTTGATATGGAAAAAGATCCACAACAATTTACTAACCTTTCTGGTAATCCTAAATATAAAAAGGTAGTAGATAAAATGAAGCGAAAATTAGAAAAGAAATTAATTGAAATTAGAACTAACGATTTAAATATAAAATATTAATAATTGTATGTAGTACATTTATTAAATAAATTAGTAGTTTTACAATTAAATTTTCAAGACATGATAAGAAAGTTAAAAAAAGTAATTTTATTATTAATCCTAGTTTTACATTTTAGCAATTGTAAAGAAGCAAGTAAAGATACTACTGCTATTACTTCAACAAAACCAAATGTAATATACATTTTGGCAGATGATTTGGGTTATGGTGAACTCGGTGCATATGGACAAGAAAAAATACAGACCCCAAATATTGATGCTTTAGCATCTAATGGAATGTTATTTACACAGCATTATTCAGGAGCTCCAGTTTGTGCTCCGTCAAGATATATGTTAATGACAGGCAAACATTCTGGTCACGCAAGAATTAGAGGAAACGATGAATGGGCTGAAAGAGGAGATGTTTGGAATTTTGAAGCCGCTGTTAATGATCCTAATTTAGAAGGGCAGCGTCCAATATTAAACTCTACAGAAACAATAGGAAAAGTAATGCAAAAAGCAGGCTATAAAACAGCAATTGTTGGTAAGTGGGGCTTAGGTGCTCCGCTAACGGAAGGAATTCCAAACAAAAGTGGCTTTGACTTTTTTTATGGTTATAACTGTCAACGACAAGCGCATCAATTATATCCAAAGCATTTATGGAAAAATAATCAAAAAGAATGGCTTAATAATGAGTTAATCGCACCAACTGTAAAATTAGATAAAGGTGCAGATCCAATGGACCTTGCTAGTTATAGTAAATTTGAGCAACAAGATTATGCGCCTGCAAAAATGCAAACAGAGGTATTAAATTTTATTGAAACTAACAAAGAACAACCGTTTTTTATGTATTACGCTTCTCCGTTGCCTCATTTACCACTTCAAGTACCACATGAGTATGTAGAAAAATATGTAAAATTATTTGGCGATGAACCTCCTTATTTAGGCGATAAAGGTTATTTTCCAAATAGGTATCCAAATGCTACTTATGCCGGAATGATAACTTATTTAGACGATCAAGTTGGTGAAATTGTGCAAAAGTTAAAAGAATTAGACTTGTATGAAAATACCATTATTGTATTTACGAGTGATAATGGACCAACTTATACAGGAGGTGTAGATGCTGAATATTTTAATAGTGCAAAACCTTTTAATAATGCCTATGGTAAGACTAAAGGCTTTACTTATGAAGGAGGCATAAGAGTACCTATGATTGCGAGTTGGCCTGGAAAAATAAAAGCAGGAAGCAAAACAAATCATATTTCCGCTTTTTGGGATGTAATGCCAACTTTAGGTGAGTTGATAAATGAAAAAGTTCCTGAAGATATTGATGGTATTAGTTTTTTACCAACGTTATTAGGAAACGAAAATCAACAAAATCACGAATTTTTATATTGGGAATTTCCAAGTTATCAAGGACAACAGGCTGTTAGAATGGGAGATTGGAAAGGGGTTCGTAAAAATATTTTCAACGGAAATATGACTATTGAATTGTACAATTTAAAAACCGATTTAAAAGAAACTACAGATGTAGCATTAAAATATCCTGAAATTGTATCTAAAATTGAAGCTATCATGAAAAATGAACATACACCAGCTGAATTAGATAAATTTAAAATTAAACAATTAGGAGATGAGATTACAAAATAGATTCCAATTTCAATATAAAAACAGCTTTTTTTCTTATATAATTCTTTTAGTTTGTTTTCAATTTTTATACAGTTGTAAAGAAACTAATACAAACCAAGAAATTGCAAAAAATCAAACGCAACCAAACATTATTTACATTTTGGCAGATGATTTAGGTTACGGTGATTTAAGTGTTTACGGTCAAGAAAAATTTAAAACACCTAATATTGATAAGTTAGCTTCAGAAGGAATGCTTTTTACCCAACATTATTCTGGATCAACAGTTTGTGCACCTTCTAGAAGTACCTTAATGACTGGGCAACATACTGGACATACACCAATTAGAGGAAATAAAGAAATTAATCCAGAAGGCCAACATCCAATTGCCGATGAAGTGGTAACAGTAGCAGAAGTACTTCAAAAACAAGGATATACGACAGGTGTTTTTGGGAAATGGGGTTTAGGATATCCAGGTTCTGAAGGAGCGCCTAACAAGCAAGGGTTTGATACTTTTTATGGTTTTAACTGTCAGCGTTTAGGGCATAATTATTATCCGTATCATTTATGGGATAATGAAGAAAAAGTTATTTTGGAAGGAAATACTGGAACCCAAGAAAATGTGTATGCTCCAATAAAAATACATGAAGAAACACTAAAATTTATTGAAGATAATAAAAATACACCATTTTTTGCTTATGTGGCTAGCATTATTCCACATGCAGAATTAAAAGTGCCAGAAAAATATTTGGAAAAATTTAGAGGTTCTGTAGAGCCAGAAAAAAATTATAAAGGTTGCGATGAAGATTGTGCAGGCTATAAGAATGGGTCTTATGGAAGTCAGCCAGAAGCACACGCAGCATTTGCAGCCATGGTGTATTTATTAGATGAACAAGTTGGAGAAATTGTTGCAAAATTAGAAGCACTTGGTTTAGCTGAAAACACCATCATTATTTTTACATCAGATAATGGACCACATAAGGAAGGTGGCGCAGATCCAGAATATTTTAATAGTAACGGTAAATTTAGAGGATATAAACGCGATTTGTATGAAGGAGGAATAAGAGTTCCTATGATTGCAAGTTGGCCATCTAAAATTAAAAAAGGAACTACAAGTAACCATGTTTCAGCTTTTTGGGATGTTTTGCCAACCTTTGCAGAATTAACAAATGCAAAAATACCGCAAGATATTGACGGAATTTCATTTTTACCAACTTTGCTAAATAAACCACAAGCAACACACGAGTTTTTATATTGGGAATTTCATGGTTCTAAATCGGCTCAAGCAACCATAATTAATGGTAAATGGAAAGTATTACGAAAAGTTAAAGACAAAGAATTTCTACCTTTTGAAGTTTATGATTTAACCATAGACCCTGAAGAAAATAATGATATTGCTACACAAAATCCAGAAATAATTAAAAATGCATTAAAAATCTTTGAAACGGAAAGTGTACCGTCTCCAATTAAACAATTTAGGTTTTCGGAATAGTATTTATTTCTAAATAATAGGTTTATTAATAGTTGAAATTAGTTCAAATATAGAAGATTTAATATTTTTTATTAACAATCCAGTCTATATTATGGTTAGGTTACTTCATGTATTATTGCAATTTTTTTTTTAGATAGACCAAATTTCTATTGTTTTTTCGATTTATAATTTAAACTAAATTAGTTGTTTTATAAAATATATTATTTTGTATTTTAAAATTAAGTTGTGTTTTTTAGTTTTAATAAAATTAAACGTAAGAAATACATATAACTAGTTAAGTTTTAAGTATACTTATTCGTTTTTTTACTCAAAAAACAGTTGTATTTTCCGTGTTTAACCTGTTTTTAATGCTCCTTTTTACTAATAAATATCATTTTTTGTTATAAAAATTAACAAATATTGGTTGTATTTTTATTGTTTTTTTTCATCTTACTTTCTTGATGTAGTGTTATAATGTATTAATATACAATATTTTAAATTTATTTTTTTTGTTTCGTTAATTCATGTGGATTGTATTTTAACTTTTAGTTAAAAAAAATAAATTAAATAAATGTTAAAAATACAGTTAAAATTCAATAGTTTTTATTTAGTTTTACGTCATACATATAAACAAATTGATTTACAATCTAATATTTTGTGTAAAATGCCAGTCAATAGACAACATTTTTTAATTCAAAAAGAATATAATTCACTACTAAGTGAACAAGCAATATTTTACAAAAAATGGATGTTATTTAATGTGAAGCTTAAATCTTTTTTCAACATTCAGTTGAAATGTTTAAAAACTTACTGTAGAACTAAAATCATAAAATTTGAAGTGATACAAGTAAAATCAATAATTAATTCAAACTCAAATAATAACCTTTCTTTAAAAAGCACGCCTATGTAAAATTCTACTTAAAAGAAATAGTTAACTATTTCTCAAAAATCAAATCAAAATTAACTAACTCAAGTACAAACCTTAATTTTTACAAAACATGGAAATTAAAAAACTAAAAATGAAAATATCAGTATTTATACTGCTTTTTTCAATTTTTCAGATTACGGCAACTACAGTACATTCTAAAACAACTTCAATAAATGTATCTGTAAATAGTAATTTGAATGAAATTTCAATTGATGAAAAACAAAACTTAACTACAAAAAACTCACCCATAAATGTAACTCAAACTGTTATAATAACTGGGGTGGTATCCGATGCTAGCGGTAATCCATTACCAGGAGTAAGTATTATGATTGTTGGAACTACTAAAGGAACTGACACAGACTTTGATGGTAACTATACAATAGAAGCTAAAAAGGGTGATGTTTTACAGTTTTCTTACATGGGTATGAAAACCAAAAAAGTTTCTGTTGCTAATTCAAATACCATAAACGTTTCTTTAGACGATGATTCTTCGGCATTAGAAGAGGTTGTTATTGTAGGTTATGGAACACAGAAAAAAGTAAACTTAACAGGAGCTGTAAGTACTGTTTCTGCAGAACAAATTGAATCAAGACCTGTTTCTAACGTAATGAATGCAATTCAAGGAGCAGTGCCTAATATGCTATTAAGTGTTGGTAACTCTGGTGGAGAACCTGGTGCAAACATGGCAATTAGTATACGTGGTGTAGGTTCTTTATCTGGAAACGACAGTCCTTATGTAATTGTTGATGGAATGCCTTTAGATAACCCTAATGAAATTAACAATATCAACCCAGAAGATATTGCAAATATTTCTGTATTAAAAGATGCTGCATCAACAGCAATTTATGGTTCTAAGGCTGCTTTTGGAGTAATACTTATTACAACTAAAAGCGGAAGTGCTACAGATGGTGTAAATGTTACATATTCTAATAACTTTATTTTTGCCTCTCCATTAAAATTACCGGAAATGATGAATTCGGTAGATTTTGCCAATTTCTTTAATTTATCAGCAACAAATGGTGGTAGTGGTAAAGTTTTTACTGATGAAGTAATGGCTAGAATAATTGCATATGCTGCAGATCCTGTAAATAATCCAAATACGGTGCCTAATGCATCAGGAGATAGATACCAACAATATACGGGTTCAAATGCGAATACAGATTGGTTTGATGCTATGTACAAAGATGTAGTTGCAAGACAACAACACAATATTAGTTTATCAGGAAAACAAAATAAAGTAAAATATTTTCTTTCAGGATCTTTCTTCGACCAAGATGGTATTATGGAATATGGAGATGACGAATACCAGCGTTATACGTTAAATTCTAAGATTGATACAGAAGTAAATGATTGGTTTTCAATGAATGCTAATATTAGGTTATCAAAAACTTCAATTGAAAGACCAAGTTATGATAGAGGTTTATACTTACACAATATTGCTAGAAGATGGCCAGTTAATGGTATAATTATGCCAAACGGTAGTTATTCAGATGGTTCTGAGATTCCTTTTGTTATGGATGGTGGACGTTATAATGATGATAATGAAACAACTAATACAAATTTAAATTTCATTTTCGAACCAATAAAAGATTTAAAAGTTACTGCAACATTGCTTTATAGAAATACACAATATATCTATAGCAACCACAATGCAAAGGTTTCAACAACAGGGCCTGCAGGAAACGAAATTATAAATAGAAGTTGGAATGATGTAAGCAAGTATGCAAGTAAAAGCACTTATTTATCTCCTAATTTAGTTATTTCTTACAATAAATCATTAAACAATGAAACACATAATTTTAGTGGAGTTGTAGGTTTTCAGCAAGAAGAAGATAAGTATACAAATTTATGGGGAAAAAGAAACGATTTAATTACAGATAATGTCCCTTCAATTAGTACAGCAGTTGGAGACGACCAAACAGATGATGGAGTTGGACATTATGCAACTAGAGGTTATTTTGGACGTTTATCTTATGATTATCAAGGAAAATACTTAATTGAGTTCAATGGTCGTTATGATGCTTCATCAAAATTTGCTAGAGATGATAGATGGGCATTTTTCCCTTCAGTTTCTGCAGGTTATAATTTAGCCAAAGAAGATTTTTGGAATGTAGACCAAATTGGAATGTTAAAACTTAGATTTTCTTATGGAAATTTAGGAAATCAAAATGTTTCAAATTACTTGTACGTACCAAGAATGCCAGTTAATACCAACTTATGGTGGGTAACCGATTCTGGAAGACCTAACTATACCACAACGCCAGGTTTAATTAGTTCCGATATTACTTGGGAAAAAGTTTCAACTACAAACTTTGGTGTAGATGTTTCAGCAATGAATAGTAGATTATCTGCAAGTTTAGATGTCTTTACAAGACAAACTGATGATATGTTTGGACCAGCTGAAAAATATCCAGGTTTATTAGGTACTGGAGCCCCTTTATCTAATAATGCATCTTTAGAAACGAAAGGTTTTGGTTTAGTAGTTAAATGGAACGATGAAATAAATGATTTTAAATACGGAGCAAGTTTTAATATTTCAAATGCCAAAACAACAGTATTAGAATATAAAAACCCAAATAATTTATTAAATACCTATAGAGAAGGTCAAACTATTGGTGAAATTTGGGGATTTGAAACAGTTGGCTTATATCAAAACCAAGAAGAAATAGATAATGGCGCAGACCAATCTACAATGTACGGTGGTGTATGGTTTCCTGGAGATGTTCAGTATAAAGATATAAATGATGATGGTCATATTGACTGGGGTGATTCAACTACAGACAATCCTGGAGATAGAAAAATTATAGGTAACTCAACACCTCAATATCAATTTGGTTTAAATATGAATGCAAGCTATAAAGGTATAGATTTAGCTATGATATGGCAAGGTATTGGAAAAAGAGATTTATATATTGGAGGTCCTTATATGTTTGGTGTTCAAGGTAACTTATGGCAATCTGCAGGTTTTGTAGATCATTTAGATTATTGGTCAGAAACGAATACAGATGCTTATTATGCACGTCCTTCATTTAGATCTTCTTGGAGAAATCAAGAAACTCAAACAAGGTACTTACAAAATGCTGCATACCTAAGGTTAAAAAATATTAGTTTAGGTTATACATTCCCAAAAACTATTTTAGAAACTCTAAACCTTAGTAAATTAAGAGTATTTGTATCAGGAGAAAATGTGCTAACATTTACAAAAATGGCAGACATGTTTGATCCAGAAACTACAGGTGGTTATTGGGGAAGTGGTAAAATTTACCCATTGCAGAAGGTACTTGCAATAGGAATGAATGTTCAATTTTAAAAACAATTAAGAAATGAAAAAATATATATTTATAATGTTGCTTTTGTTGACGGTTGTTTCAATTTCTTGCGACGAAGATTTTTTAGATAGATTCCCTCAGGATGAAATTTCTCCACAGGATTATTGGAAATCGCCTAACGACTTAAAGCTATATTTAAACCAGTTTTATACCTCTTTTCCAGTTCATAATGGATGGAGCGGTGGTACATTTGAAACAGATAACAATAGCGATAACCTTGCAAGTTTTTGGATTAACGAAAGATTTGTAGGTAATAATACAACAGTACCTAATACTGGCGGTGGCTGGGATTGGGGATCAGTTCGAGCAATTAATTTCTATCTAGAAAATAATTCAGATATTGAAGGTAGTGAAGAAGATATTAAACACTTTAATGGTGAAGCTTATTTCTTTAGAGCTATGATCTATTTTAATCTTGTAAAAAGATTTGGAGATCTTCCTTATATAGACAAAACTTTAGGAACAGATTCTGAAGAGTTATACTCAGAAAGGTTACCAAGAAATGAAGTAGTTGATAAAATTATTGCAGATTTAGATTTAGCCATTGCTAACTTAAAGCCTAGAAATAGTGCAGAAAATTTTAGAGTTCATAGAGGAATTGCTTTAGCTTTAAAATCAAATATTTGTTTATATGAAGGAACATGGGAAAAATACCATGCAGGAACTGCGTTTGCAGCTGAAACTAATAATAGTCAAAAGTACTTACAATTAGCAGCAGAAGCTTCAAACACTTTAATTTCTGAAGGTAACTATACACTTTATAGTACAGGAAATGTAAATGAAGATTATAGAAATTTATTTATCCAACAAGATTATGCAGGTTTAAGCGAGGTAATGCTTTGGAAGAAGTATGATAAGTTAGATGGCGTAAGTCACAGAGTTGGTCATTATATTCCTAGAAATGGCTCTGGTACTGGTGTCACAAAGTCTTTAGTAGATAGTTATTTATGTACAGACGGTCAACCAATTGCCATTAGTCCTCTGTATACTCCAGAACTTGAAAAAAGTTTAGGAACTATTACATCTGATAGAGATCCAAGATTATCGCAACTTATTTGTGAACCAGGTAATATGATTACTGATAATGGAGGGATAAATGATGAGATTTTTGAGTTTCCTACATTCCGTGATAATAATGAAGTTATTTGTACAACAGGTTTCCAAATTTATAAAGGTGGAACTACGGATCCATCAGAACGTGAAGAATGTGAAATGGGGTCAATTATCTATAGGTATGCTGAAGTATTATTAAACTATGCTGAAGCTAAGGCTGAATTAGGAACTTTATCTCAAGCAGATCTTGATAAATCTATCAATCTTTTAAGAACAAGAGCTGGAATGCCAGCAATGGTAATTGGTTCAATAGTTTCAGACCCAAATAAAGCATTTCCAGAATTAAGCGATTTAATAAATGAAATTAGACGTGAACGTAGAGTTGAATTAGCTTTAGAAGGTAAAAGACTAGACGATTTGTTAAGATGGAGAGCGCATAGCCAGTTTGTAGGCAAAAGATTAAAAGGTTTTAAAATTGTTGGAAGTGATTTAGAAACTGAATTTAATGACTTAATTGGACCTACAATTCTTGTTGATGAAAATGGATATATTGATCCTTATAAAAATACAATTCCGTCTGGTTTTGGATTTAATCCTGAAAGAGATTATTTAAGTCCAATACCAACAGAACAACTGGTTTTAAGTAATGGTACACTTACTCAAAACCCTGGATGGTAATATATTAATTATTTATTTGAGTTAATAATTAAGTTTCAAACCCATTATTACTGTTTCATAAGTCTGAAATTGTAATAATGGGTTTGTTATATAAAAGATATTTCTTGTTGTGTCGTTTCCATGAGGTTACTGAGTGGGGTTCAAATGCAGATACTATAAGTTATAACTATTTTCAAACGAAATAAAACCATATGTAAAACTCAAATTAAATGTTATTAATACAATTATAAATTAGCTATTTTTAATTAAATTTACTGCTTATTATGTTTACATAAAAAGGCACCAATTAATTCTTAAAAATAGTTTAAAAAAATATAATTAAATATGAAATCACAACCTATTACTTTTATTTTAACTTGTATATTGCTAGTTAGTCTAATAAGTTGCAAAAATAATACTAAAACAACTATAAAAACTTCAAAGCAACCAAACATTGTTTTTATAATGAGTGATGATCACGCGTATCAAGCAATTAGCGCATATGGTCACGGTCTTAATAATACTCCAAATATTGATAGAATTGCAACAGAAGGTGTTATTTTTAATGGAGGCTATGTTACCAACTCAATTTGTGCTCCAAGTAGAGCTGTAATGCTTACGGGTAAACACAGTCATATCAACGGAAAAGTTGACAATATTTTACCGTTTAATTGGAATCAAGATAATTTTGCTAAACAATTACAAAATTCGGGTTACCAAACGGCTATGGTAGGTAAAATTCATTTACACGGATTGCCACAAGGATTTGATTATTCTAATGTATTACCTGGACAAGGAGATTACTACAATCCAGATTTTATTGAAAATGGTGTAAAAAAACAGTACCAAGGTTATGTTACCAGTGTAACTACAGATATTGCTTTAGATTGGCTTCAAAACAAAAGGAAGGCCGATGCTCCATTTTTACTATTATACCATCAAAAGGCACCTCATAGGACCTGGATGCCAGAAGAAAAATACTTCACTTTATTTGATGATAAAAAGTTTGAAATTCCAGCGAACTTTTATGATGATTACAAAGGTAGACCTGCAGCTGCAAAACATGAAATGGGAATCTATAAAGATTTAGATGTTGTGTACGACCTTAAAATGTTAGATAAAGAAGGTGAAATTAAAACAGGATATAGAAAATGGTTTGAAAACCAGTACAATAGAATGGATTCTGTACAAAAGGCTGCTTGGGATGCGTATTACACTCCAATTATAAACGATTTTAAAGAAAAGAAGTACCAAGGAAAAGAATTAGCTGAATGGAAGTTTAACAGATACATGCAAGACTATTTGCGTACCATACAATCTGTAGATGACGGTGTTGGTGAAATTTTAGATTATTTGGAAGAAAACGGACTTACTGAAAATACAATTATAGTTTATACTTCAGATCAAGGATTTTATTTAGGGGAACACGGTTGGTTTGATAAGCGTTTTATGTACGAGGAATCTTTTAGAACGCCAATTCTAATGAAGTATCCAAAAGAAATTAAACCGGGAACTGTTATTGATGAATTGGTTCAGAATTTGGATTTTGCACCTACTTTTTTAGATTATGCAGGTGTTGAAATTCCTAAAGATATTCAGGGAGAATCTTTTAGAAAATTAGTAAATGGTGAAGCTAGTGAGTGGAGAGATGCTATTTATTATACCTATTACGAATTTCCAGGAGAACATCACGTAAAACGTCATTATGGTATTAGAACAAAACAATACAAATTAATTCATTTTTATTATGATATTGATACTTGGGAATTATACGATTTAGAGAAAGATCCTTCTGAAATGAATAACCTTTACAACAATCCAGACTATGCAGCTGTTCAAAAAGATATGCACCAAAAACTTATTGATTTAAGAGCTAAATATGATGATAGTGATGAATTAACGCAACAAAATTTAGATAATTATTTAAAAGCTAAAGGGCTTACTAAGAAATAAATTATAGTAATTAGGTCTGTCATTCCTGCGTAGGTAGAAATCTATAACAAGCTTACAAATAGATACCTATCTCCTTTGATATGACAAATAAATCAAGAGTAAAACCTAGTGGGTTGATTATTAGATAGTTAATAAAATATGTAAATAATGGTGATTTTGAGGTATGAATAATTGTATCGAGAACTAGTTTTAAGTAGAAGTCACATCAAGTAAATTAATTAGTTTAAAAATGAAAAATTTAAAATCAGTACTCGTTTTAGTAGCAATACTATTGTTTTCTTGTGAAAAAAAAGCAATAGTAAACACAGGAATTATTCCACAGCCGAACAGTATAAATTACCTGCAAGGACAGTTTCAAATTACTGCCAAAACTGTAATTGTAATTGATGATTCTGATGATTTAAAGCGTATTTCAAATCAATTAAATACATTTTTAAAAACTAATTTTAAGTTAGAACTAGCGGTAACTTCAGAAGTACAAGAAAATGCAATTTTTCTTTTAAAATCAAAAGAAAAACAAGAAGAAGGAGCTTATAATTTATCAATTTCAAAAAAAGGAATTGAAATTAAAGCAGGCTCGTATCAAGGAGTTTTTTATGGTTTTCAAAGTTTAAAGCAACTTTTAACACCTAAAACTATAATTACAAAACCAATTTTAAATTTTGTTGAAATTAATGATGCGCCTCAATTTAAATGGCGTGGAACAATGTTAGATGTATCTAGACATTTTCAACCATTAGATTCTGTTAAAAAAGTTATAGATATTTTAGCTATGCATAAAATGAACAAATTTCATTGGCATTTGGTAGATGGAATTGGATGGAGAATTCAGATTGATGCGTATCCAGAATTGACAAATAAAGGTGCTTGGCGAAAAGTGAAAGAGGATAAAAAACCTTGGGAAGATTTTGAAATTACTTCTAAAAATGGTGAAGGAGAGGTTTATGGTGGTTTTTATACAAAAGATGAAATTAAAGAGTTGGTTGCTTATGCAACAGAAAGGTATATAGATGTGATTCCAGAAATTGAAATGCCCGGACATTCTGAAGCTGCTTTACAATGTTACCCAGAGTTTACGTGTGTTGGAGCTGAAAATTCAGGTGTTTATTGCGCTGGAAACGATAGCTCTTTCGAGTTTTTACAAAATATTATTGCTGAAGTAGTGGAGTTGTTTCCTTATAAATATATTCATATTGGAGGAGATGAAGTTGGTAAAGAAGCTTGGTTACAGTGCAAAAAATGCCAAAAAAGAATGCAAACTGAAGACTTAAAAACTGCAGAAGAGTTACAAAGTTATTTTGTAAAACGTATGGAGGTTTTTATAGATTCTAAAGGTAAAAAACTAATTGGCTGGGATGAGATTTTAGAAGGCGGCCTACCAGAAAGAGCAACTGTAATGTCTTGGAGAGGTGTAGAAGGAGGAATTGAAGCTGCAAATGCGGGTCATGATGTTGTTATGTCTCCTGGATCACCTTGTTATTTTGATCATAGTCAGGGAAAAAGTGAGTTTGAACCACCATCGTGGGGAGGATATAATAATTTGTTAAGTGTGTACGATTTTAATCCTGTTCCTAAAGAAATTTCAGAAGATAAAAAGCATCATATTTTAGGTGGACAAGCAAATTTATGGACAGAACAAATTAAAACTCTACAACATATTGAATATATGTTATTACCTCGTTTATCGGCAATTTCAGAAGCATTATGGACACGTACTGAACAAAAAAATAAGGAGTATTTTATAGATAAATTAGACTTTCATTTTGATAGGTTAACAGCGCAAGGATATAATTACGCTGCAAGTGCGTTGACTCCAGATTACAATGTAGTTTATAATAAGGAAACAAAAGAGTTTAACCTTTCATTAAAAAATGAAATAGACAGATACGATATTAGATATACCTTAGACGGTTCAACACCAACAATAAATTCAACGTTATATACAACTGCTATTAATTATACAACACCTATTAATTTGAATGCGCGTTGTTTTAGGAACGAAAAACCTGTTGGCTATCCATTAAAAAAGATGTTTTCTACAAGTTTTAGTGACCAATGTAAAGTAATTTATAAAAATGCGTATAATGAAGGCTATAGTGGCGGTGGCGAAAAAGCGCTGTTTAACAGTAAATTTGCAGCCTCTCGTGGAGATGATACAAATTGGCAAGGATTTGAACAAAAAGATTTTGATGTTATTATAGACCTCGGAAGTGTAAGTGAACTGACGTATATTTCGTTAAATTTCTTTCAACATATTGCGGCAACATCTGTTATGTTACCTACAGAAGTAATTGTTGAAATTTCTAAAGATGGTAAAAATTATAAAACTGTTTTAAATGAAACTCTAGAAACTACTAAAAAAAGAGATCCAATTATTAAAAAAATTGAAGTGGAATTCAAAAAAGAACAAGTAGGTTTTATAAAAATTAGTGCTAAAAATAGGGGAGAACTCCCAGAATGGCATATTAGAAAAGGTGCTGCTTGGGTTTTTGTAGATGAAATTTCTGTAAAGTAGCTATCTTTGTTTAAATTTACATAGGTTGTTGTATTTTAGATGTTTAAAATCTATTCTGTAGCTAATAAAGTTACTTTTATTCATTTCGAACATCTAATATGCGACCATTTTTTAATTTACCTGTAATTTCAAGTTGGTAAATTTTTTGAGCAACTTGTTCTGGAGAAAATAAATCGCCGTGTTCATAAAAGTCGATAAAACGTTGTACCGATTTAAATTTTTCTTTGGGAGTAGTTCTTACCTTTTCTTGCATATCTGTATCTACAATTCCAGGGTAAATTGAAATTATTTTTACACCTTTTTTTATTCTCTTTTGTTCTTTTGAAAGCACTTTCGTCATCATATCAACACCAGCTTTTGAAGCGCAGTACAACGACCAACTTTCGTAAGGGTTTATTGCTGCACCAGATGAAATATTTATAATTTTCTTTTTGCATTCCCAGCCTTTTGATAATTTTATGAATAATGAGCTTAAAATTAATGGTGCTATTAAATTTACACTTATAGTGTAGTCAATTTCCTTTGGGGTTATGTTTTCGATTGTATCTACAGTGCCTAAATCTCCTGCATTATTTATTAAAGTTAATACTTTAGTGGTGTTTTTATCTAAATGAGAAAAAATTTCGGTTACTACATTTTCAATTGTTTCGGTGTTGCTTAAATCGCATTGGTATTGTTCAACGGCATACAATTTTTTAATAGTACTTCTAGAAATTGAGATTATACGATAGCCATTATTGTGATATTCTTTTGCCAAGCCTAAGCCTAAGCCTTTGCTTCCTCCAGTAATTATAAGTATTTTTTCCATTTAACGTTTTATGTTTTTTTCATACAATGCAATCCATTGTTTTGGTGTTATTTTTTGCATTAATTCAGCTATTAATTCAAAAGGGATTTCTGCGGCATTTTTAAAGCGAATACAGCTTTTACCCATATCTAATTTTCTTTTAGAATGTTT